>ERZ507044.100-NODE-100-length-77346-cov-17.6976_pt1 | contig 77346 bp, 77 predicted proteins | sample MGYA00512870_ERZ507044 | MGnify/ENA metagenome assembly ERZ507044
GCCATGACCCGTGAGCAGGCCGCCCAGATGGCGTTCCAGACCCTGACCGCCGACATGGTGTACTACACCAACAAGGGCACCACCGTCAACACTCCCGACGGCACTCAGGTTGTTGTGGGCGCCTCCGCCCCTGTGAAGGTCGCCAACAGCAAGACCGACGACTACCGCACCGTTTCCGCCGACCGTGACGAGGTGCAGCAGTTCTGCGAGAAGTATTTCTCCGATCTGTCTGTGAACAATAATGGCAGCGATGACTTCGGCCGTCCCTCGGAGCAGTGGAAGAACGGCTCCAAGGAGATCGGCACCTATGCTTCCACCGCCGATGCCTCCTACACCGAGGAAGTCAAGTCCAAGACCATCTACTCCGACCTGGGCCTGGGCGAGACCACCAAGGCCGACGTGATTGTGGACGGTAAGACCGCCGCCGACTTCACCGTGAAGAAGGGCGACGACACCAAGCTGGAGGCCAGCGGCAACGGCGTTCTGGTCGAGGCTTTTGTGGACAGCGATGACAACGTGACCCTCGTGGTTATCAACACCTATGTGGGTGAGGTTTCCAAGGTGGTCGACGCTGATAGCGTGAAAAAGGACGAGGAGCCCTACATCGAGATCGCCGGCCTGACCGGCAACGGTGGTAAGTTTGAGACCAACGCCTCCTTTGATGAGGATGACGTGGTGCTCTATACCGTGGCCGACGGCGACATCCAGACCGTGACCATGGCGAAGAAGATCGAGGATCAGGAAGTCACCTCCAAAACCGGAGACACCAAGTTTGTGGCCGACGGTGAAACCTACAAGTATAACAAGAATCACCGCACCTACGATATCACGCTGAAGAGCAGCGTCGATATTTATACCGATAACTACGGCTACGTGGTGTATGTGGAGGAGTATGAGGCTGGCTCCGCCAGCGTCGCTTTCGTGCTGAATTTCAAGACAAATGATGAAGGTTGGGAAGGCGACAACGACAAGACCTATACCGCCAAGCTGCTCCTGACTGATGGCACTGTCATCGAGGCTGATACCGACGACAAGAACCCTTCTGCTTTTAAGAACAAATTTGTCTCCTACACCGTGGATGACGATGGCATCTACACTCTGAAAGCGAAGGATGTGACCTCCGATGCGGGTGACTCCATCTACCTGACCAAGGGCACCTCCAAGTTTGACATCAACGGTACCAACAATAAGGGTGGCGAGCGCTACGCCAACAGCAGCACCATCTTCCTGGTCTATGACGAGGAAGAGAAGGAGTACAGCGTCTACACCGGCATTGCCAATGTGCCCAGCATGGACGGCAAGGCCACCGTATACGTGAACTCCAAGGACGGCAAGCCCGGCAGCGTGGCCAAGTATGTCTTTATCTCCGCCGCCTCCGATGTGGTGTCCGACTCCAACAAGGCTCAGATCTATATCCTGGCCGGCAGCCAGTCCAAGCTGATCAGCGACAGCGAGAAGGGCGACTACTACACCTACGACGCTGTGATCGACGGCAAGATCACCACGGTCGACGTCGAGAAGGATTATGCTGAGAAGAATATCAAGAACGATATCGTGGCCAGCAGACTGACCATCAACAGCAAGGACGTGGTCACCAAGATCACCGAATACGAGAATGACACCAAGAAGGACGACTACTACATCTCCGGCGTGGGCACCAAGAAGACCACCGATGGTACCGTGGGCCTGACCCAGAATGGCTCCACCACCTACTACACCTATGCGAAGGATGTTGTTGTCTTCCGCATCGAGGACGATGAGTTCAATACCTCCAGCATCAACTCCGTCCGCGACAGCGATGACGCCTTTAAGGCCATTGTAAAGGACGGCGAGGTTGTGGCCCTGTTCATCACCGAGAATGGTAAGGACGGCGGCAAGCCTGACATCAAGTCCGACTTCAAGTTTGATTCTATCTCCGCAAGCCGCGAGGAGAATGGAACCGTAAAGGTGACTGCCTCCTGTGCAGACATTGATGATTGGAATCTGAAGGATGCCGTGATCGAGTTCACTGTATCCAAGAACAACGGGGATGAGCAGACCTTCACCAAGAATCTTTCTGGAGTGAAGTCCTATGCTGATGTGATGAACGCGTTGACCGTACCTGGTCTCACCATCAGTGCAAACAGTACCGGCACCTATGATGTCAGTGTGCTGATCACCTTCAAGGGTGATAACGCTGACACCAACACTTACACCGTATCTGGCAGTTGCTCCTTCACCATCGCCTGACCGCGGTTGTGAAAGCATAACGAACCCCCTTCCGGATTTCCGGAAGGGGGTTCTCTTTTAACCCAATACTAAGTAGGTATAGTGCGCCCCCTTTTCGTTGAGCTGGCCCTCCGCGCTGGTGCCGCCGGAAGTAGAGCCTCCACTGGCCCAGCCGGTCACATACCAGGACAGGCTGTCCTCTCCCCAGGCCAGGGACAGCACGCTGCCCATACCGGCGGTATCATTGGCCGCACCCTTTGTCCCCGGCCGCAGGAAGAGCGAGGTCGCTTGGTAACTCCCGCCCACCACCATGACCGCCAGCGGCCGGAAGGGGAAGTGCAGAACCGTCGCCTTCCCTTTCCCGTAATTGCCGTCTCCTGTGTAAGTTCCGACCACCTGGAGGCAGTTTCCCCGCGCTGCGATCGCCGAATCAATTTTTGCAAAATCCTCATTAAAGTCCATGCGGAGGAAGCTGTCCTCCGGCTCCCATTGGTGCAGGCGATAGTGTTCCGTATATTTTGCCATGCATATTACCCCCTTTGCAGGGAAAACAAACCCCGCACCCGGCGTACTCCCGGACGCGGGGGTTTTATTCTGCTGAACAGCCTGTAGGGGCGGCCTTTATGGCCGCCCGCGGGCGGGGACAAGCCCCGCCCCTACAGGGTAGAGACGTACCGGGGCAGGCGGGGAGCAGCGTCCCCTTTGCGGGGCGAAAGGTCTGCGCGGACAGACGTGTGCTTTCCGCCTTTTTCTGTGAAAAAATCCCTCCGGCCCTGCAGGGACATACTCACGGCCGAAATGGCTCATACTCAACAGGGAAGCGAATAAAAGGCGGGCAGGGAGAGATCCCGGAACAGCAGGCCATCCGGCGGGCACCAGGTAAATACAAAGGTGGCGGCGCCCAGCGCCAGCACCAGCACCACCCAGAGCAGGCGTGTGCGGCTCCAGACGGGAGTGCGGAGGAAACAGGGCAGCAGGAAAAAGGCGGCCATCACCAGCACATAGAGGGCCACGTCAAAAAAGAGGGAATCACCCTCCAGCACCACATGATAGAGGTAACCCACGCCCAGCATGAGCGCAGCCGAGAGGAGCAGGGAGAAGGCACGGGCGCCCAGGCTCTCCGGCTCCCTGCGCACCAGCAGAACACCGGAGAGCAGGCAGGGCCAGTAGAGGATTTTCACATGCTCCCAGAGGCTTTCGTTGACCGGGGCCAGCAGGGCGGTCAGGCCATTGGGCCAGAGAGCGTAGAGGAAGTGCAGGCAGGAGCCCGCCAGCGTGGCCACCACAAAGGTGATCAGCGCCGCCTTGGACAAACGGGACATAGCGATACCCCCTGTTTTGTGATAGTGGAGTATATGCGCCGGGCGGGGCGGACATACCCCGCAGGGGCAGGGAATGTCTGCACGGCACAGGGTCCGGGTCCTGTGCGGCTTTGTATTCCGAGGCCAGCAGCCCGGCGGCACAGGCAGCGGCGACGGGGGGGCCCGCTTCCATGGCGCGGGCGGCCAACAGGCTCCCGGAATAAAGAGCTTGATTCGGTTTGAACCGCTCGCCAATTTTTGGTTACCTTGCACTTTACCAGAATCTTCTTATAACGGAAACAGGAAATTGCCGGGACAAAGGGGAAATCTGGCGGAATAAAAGGAGGAAGGCCGACGGGGCCGGCGCTGGAAGGAAACGACAAGCCAAAGGAGCGTTTCATTGCCAGAGGCGGCGGCGCGCGTTCCGGCCATATTAAAAACGGCGCGCAGCGTGCGCCGTTTTTCACGTTTCAATTCAAAAAAGGGGTGGTCAAATGAAGGAGGAATCCAAAACGAGGCCATGGGCGGCCCTGGCGGTGGCGGTGATGTTCGTGCTGGCGTCATTGGTATCGGCGGCCCCGGCCCGGGCCGCGGAGGAGCGGACGGTGATCCCCATGGGCCGCGCGGTGGGCATCAAACTCTTTTCCGACGGCGTAATGGTGGTGGGCTTTTCCGAGGTGGCCGGCGCGGAGGGCAGCAGCGCCCCGGCCCGGGACTGTGGACTGCGGGAGGGTGACATCATCACGCACATCAACCGGGAGGAGGTGGACAGCATCGAGGAGGTACAGAGTGTCCTCCAGGAGGTGGGCGGAAAACCCATGAGCATCCGGGCGGTGCGGGACGACAAGACCGTACAGCTCACCGCTCAGGCGGTCCAGTGCGGCAGCGACGGCCAATACAAGCTGGGGGCGTGGATCCGCGACTCCATGGCGGGGATCGGCACCCTCACCTTCTGCGAGCCCGCTACCGGGCGGTTCGGCGCTTTGGGCCACGGCATCAACGACGTGGACACCGCCCAGCTCATGCCCCTCCAGTCCGGCTCCATCATGTATTCGGAGGTCACCGATGTGAAGAAGGGGGAAAAGGGAGCCCCCGGCGAGCTCCACGGCGCGTTTCAGGTGAACCGGGATTTGGGCGAGCTGTACGCCAATACTGCCAGCGGCGTGTTTGGCCGCCTGGAGGACGGTACGCTGACCGACGGCCTGGAGCCGGTGCCCGTGGCGGAGCGCAAGGAGGTCAAGACCGGGGCGGCCACGATTCTCTCCAACATCGCCGGCGACCAGGTCGAGGAGTATCAGGTGGAGATTATCCGGGTGTATCCCGCCAACGGCGCGGATACCCGGAACCTGATGCTCAAGGTGACCGACCCCCGCCTGCTGGAAACCACCGGCGGGATTGTCCAGGGCATGAGCGGCAGCCCCATTCTGCAAAACGGCAAGCTGGTGGGCGCAGTGACCCATGTTCTGGTAAATGATCCCACCCAGGGCTACGGCATTTTGGCGGAGAATATGCTCCTGGAGGCGGAAAATGGGGAGAACCGGTCGTAACGGTCGTAAAAAGGTCGAATGAAGTCGAGGAGAAATACCCATAAATTACCAGAAAAACCCTTGCGTTTGCTGTCTGATTATGGTAAATTATAGGCAACCGGTAAACAGCCTTGGCCAGGCAGCAAACATAGGGCAGGGAAACCTGCTGGAAAGGGTGTCAATATTGGAAACCAGAAAGAGGATCTTGGTGGCCGATGCCAGTGAGGAGTTCCGCCGTGTCTTTACGGGTGCGCTGGAGGAGGAATCCGGCCTGGAGCTGGCCGCAGAGACAGGGGACGGGCAGGAGACAGTCCGCCTGGCAAAGGAGCTCTCCCCGGACATCGTGGTGATGGATTTCGTGCTTGCCCGTATGGATGGACTGGAGGTGCTGTCCGAGCTGGCGGCGCTGCCCGGCCGGCCCCGGGTGCTGGTGCTCTCCAGCTTTGCGCGGGGCAATATGGCGGAGCTGGCCGCGGCCCATGGCGCGGACTACTATATGATGAAGCCGTGCAAACTCTCCGCCGTGATGGAGCGCATCCGCCAACTGGCGGGACAGCCCCAGAGCGGCGGGGAGGAGCCCGGGCGCCTCTCTGGCGAGAGCCAGAACCTGGAGAGCACCGTCACCTCCATTATCCATGAGATCGGTGTGCCCGCCCACATCAAGGGCTACCAGTATCTGCGGGAGGCCATCATCATCGCCGTGGGCGACATGGATGTGATCAACGCGGTGACCAAGATCCTCTACCCGGAGGTGGCCAAGCGTTTCGGCACAACGGCCTCCCGCGTGGAGCGCGCCATCCGCCACGCCATTGAGGTGGCATGGGACCGGGGTGATCTGGAGACCCTGCAAAAGTATTTCGGCTATACGGTGAGCAACGCCAAGGGCAAGCCCACCAACTCGGAGTTCATCGCCATGATCGCCGACAAGCTCCAGCTGGAGCGCAAACAGAAGTAAGGAAAGCAATCCGAACAGGCGGGGGATTTTCCCCCGCCTGTTCAGCCTGTCGAAAAAGTATTTTCGACAGGCCGAGGGACTTTTTGAACCTTCAAAAAAGTTCAAAAAGTCGGCTGATCAAACGCGAAAGAAACCCCTGACGGTTTTCTTTCGCACGATCGTTCCCTCCGAAACCTTCGCCTGAAGGGGTTATCGACAGCCTCAACAGGCGGAGGAAGCTGGTTGACAGGGAGAGAGATCGGGGCTACAATCATCTTTATGTGTAAAACAGGAGGCGTATTCCCGTGAAAATCATCTGTCAAATCGGCGTCATCTTTGCCGTGTGCTGGTTCAGCCAGCTCATTGAGGCGGCGCTGCCAGTTCCATTCCCGGCCAGCGTGATCGGCATGCTGCTGCTGCTGGCGCTGTTGGCCACCGGGCTGCTCAAAATCGAGCATATCCGGGAAAAGGCGGATTTTCTGCTGGCCAACATGGCCTTCTTTTTCCTGCCCGCCGGGGTGAGCGTCATCAACTACTTCGATGTGCTGGGCCGCTCGGCCGTCGCGCTGGTGTTGGTCTGCCTGCTCTCAACGGTGATCACCTTCGGTGCCACCGCCCTGAGCATCCGGTTCACCCTGCGCCTGCTGGAGAGGAGGAAGTCCCGTGTCTGAGCTGTTTGCTTCCCCCTTTTTTGGCATCGCTTTGAGTATCCTGGCTTTCTGGGTTGGGGTGCGCATCCAGAAAAAGACCGGCCTGGTGGTCTGTAATCCCCTGCTCATTGGCATCGTCCTGGTGGTGGGGGTGCTGCTGCTGTTCCGCATTCCCTATGAGTCCTATCATCAGGGCGGAGAGATCATCAACATGTTTCTCGCCCCCGCCACCGCCTGCCTGGCGGTGGCCATCTACGGGAAAATCCGTATTCTGAAGGAGAACTGGCTGCCCATTCTGGTTGGGTGCGTGGTGGGCTCGGCGGCCTCCATGGGCAGCATCCTTCTGCTCTGCCGCCTGTTTGGGCTGGACGCGGCCATGACCGCGTCCCTCCTGCCCAAATCCGTCACCACCCCCATTGCCATCAGCGTATCTCAGGCCCACGGCGGCATCGGCCCCATCACCGTGGTGGCGGTGCTGATCACAGGCATCTTCGGCAGCATCGCGGCTCCGCTGCTCATCAAGCTGTTCCGGGTGAAAGACCCCATGACCGCCGGGCTGGCCATCGGCGCCTGCTCCCACGCGGTGGGCACCTCCAAGGCTCTGGAGCTGGGAGAGACCGAGGGGGCCATGAGCGGGCTGGCTATCGGGGTGTGCGGGCTGATCACAGTGGTGCTCTCCCTGTTCCTGATGTAGCGGAATCCGTACGCCCCCGCCGACGGCGGGGGCGTTTTTGCAATCGTATGTATACAAAGCCGGCATGTTGTAGTAGAGTAGGGGGAGAAAGGAGTGTTGCCCCATGCTGGAGGAGGAAGTGCGCCGGGCGCGGCGGGAAGAGCGGGACGTGGAGGACTTGACGGTGGAGGGGGAGTGCCTGGCGGGCGCAGACTTGTCGGGGCTGGAGTTCCGCCGGGTGCGCCTGCACCGGTGCCGGTTCCAGAACTGCGACTTCTCGGGGGCGGTCTTTGACCGGGTGGAGTGGAGCGGCTGCGACTTCTCCAACTGCCGCTTCGGCGGGACGGTCTGGACGGACACGGTGGTGCGGGACTGCAAGGGAGACGGCGGCCGGTTCACCGCCAGCCGGTGGCGGAGCTGCACCCTGGGCGAGAGCGCCTTCCGCTGCGCCAATTTTGCACAGTCGCGGTGGAAAAAGTGCCGCATGGAGAACTGCCAGCTTCGCCGGGCCGTGCTGGCCGAGGCGGATGTGGCCGGCCTGAGCCCACACCGGACGGGGTTCCAGGAGGTGGACTTTTTCCGCACGCCGCTGAAGGGGGTGGATTTTTCCGACTGCGCGCTGGAGGGCATCACCGTATCGGAGAGCCTGGGAGAGCTGCGGGGCATGAAGATCAACCCGGCCCAGGCGGTGGATCTGATCCCCCTGCTGGGGATACAGCTTTTGTGAGGGAGGGAGCGCCCGATGGGCGGACTGGTGACGGTGGTGTTGCCCCTGTTTTGTTAAAAAAGTTGCAGCGCAACCCAAAAGCAATTCATAATTGCCTGAATGTAAACAGCTTGCGGTTTACATATGGCGATTGTTTGCATAGAATTTGAGGTGAAAACAGTGAAATTAAATGAAAGGCTAATTTCTTTACGAAAAGACAAAAGGATGTCTCAGCAGGATCTGGCAGAGGCTTTGAATGTATCGCGCCAGGCAGTATCCAGATGGGAAGTTGGAATTGCCATTCCGAGTATGGATAATCTGCTGGCGTTGAGTAAATTGTTTGGAGTTGCAACGGATGAACTTATGGGCGGCGATAAAGTTGTCAGCGTCCCGGAGAGTGAAAAGACGCAAGGCAGCGGAAATAGAAAGGGACGCTCTGTACTAAAAGTAATTCTAATTATCCTGGCCGCTGCGGCCCTTGTTGCAGCAATCGTAATTACATATCTGAACCAGAAGGAGGCGGAGCCGGTAGAACAAAACACAGTGAAGTTTGAAGGACTGGAAGAGGAAAGGATCTCTGATTCCGATGCAGTAATAAGCGGGCCAATTTCATAGGGAGGAATGATGCGGCGATGAAAAAATCAGTTACAGCGACGGTATTGGCTTGTGCGCTTGTGGTGGGCGGTGTGGGGCTGACTCCGGCCGGAGCTTCGGAAAGCGGCGCAGACATATGTTACTCAGTTTCGATTGATAAAAGCAGTATCGTGGCGGCTGATACCAGGACGGAAATGATCGGCTTTAAAGAGCTTTCAACGCAAGCAGTTGACCCTGCTGTCCTTTCGGAAAGCAAGGGCGGGAGCATGACGCGGGCCACCAGCCGGATTGAGTGGGATATCCCTTCCGGGAAGATTATGAAGGCAGATACCGCGTACTCCCTGGAGGCGGACGAGGTGGTTACGATAAACTGCACGTACTCCCCCAGGACAGCAGACCTTGACTTCGGGTTCATCACCCCGGATAATACGTTCCATTTTACCAGCGGGAGTGAGGGCAGTATCAAAACCAATATCCAGATCGAGGATACAGGAAAGTATTATTTTGCGGTACGAAATAATACTAAAAATAGCGTCGAGGTATTGGGATATGTCTACTATTAAATGGAAAATCATACCGATTTTATTAATAACGGCTTATCTGCTATTGGGGTGTATCGGATGCAGTTCATACTCATCAGAAGAGAAAGATGCTACAGATTTAACAGGCGATACACTTAAGCCCTCCAATATAGGTGAGATTAGTTTTGATATAAGTGAAATTGGGAATATGCCATTAATGACTGAGTTCTATATATGTCCAGCTAATGGAACAATTGAGATTAAATATGCGGAAGGAGCTTGGTCAAATTTAAAAGTAGATTTATATGATATAGAGTATGAAGAAAGTATCCAAACGGGAGAAATAGAAAGTGTAGGAGATAAACTTGTTTTTTCGAATCTATCAGGAGAGAAGCAATACTATTTCAAAATTGATGGAACTAGAGATAGTAAAGGTAAAAAGCTAGTTTTTTACATTGAGGAATGAAATGGAGGGAACTTTCTATGAAAAAAGTATGGACAAGGATGATATGTAGCGTTTTGTTATTTGCTTGTTGTATTCTGCCTTCTACAGCTATGGCCGTAGAGGGCAAAGAAGCAAATGTTATCGTAACTGTAGAGCATGAAGAAAAAGACATATTTGAAATGTATGGTAACGTATTTGAAGAAAGTATGGTGAAAAGTCGCAAAAGTACAGTAGATCTTTCAAGTGGAAGCGTTGCGTTTACGGTTGGGGTTCTAGATGCTGGGGAGAAATATACTACAGATACATATGATATATCAAAGAGCAAGATTAAAGTTACATTGCAGAGTATAGGGGGAGCATCACCTCATGTTAAGGTGACATTATATAAAAGTTCCGGTGTTAGTGTAGCAACGAGTACAGTTAACTTGCCGTGGTCTACCCCGCTGGGAGGAGGAGGAAGTGAGACGGTAACATTTTCTAATCTAAACAGTTCGACCAATTACTATGCTGTTATTGAAAATATGGATACTGTAGAAACAGGGACGATTCTTTGCGTTGTAAAGCAAGCGTAAGTGGCGAAGGAAGATGGACTGTAAATTTCACAGTCCATCTTCCTTCGCTTGTTATAACGGTTTATCCGTTACGCTATGCGTGAACGGGTAAACCGTTATACGGTTATCTTTTGTAATAAGATGACAGCCCAGATTTCCTATGGCAACACGACACTGGAGGAAAACGTGTATTTGCAGGGGCTACGGATCAGCGGCCCCAGCAGGAAGGAGGCAGGATTGAGCAACTGCGGCCGACGTTGGCCGGGAGCTGCCGGTCAGGGGTTTAGCAGTTTGTGAAAACAGGAGTCAAAAGGTCCTGAACTACATCCTTCCCTCCGAACGCCTTCGCAGGAGGGGTTATTGATGGATAATAATGTGGAGGGCGGTATACACCGCCCTCCACGTTTTTGTACCTTAGCCTCTGCGCCGGCGGCTGCCGGTGTAGCGGCCCCGGCCGCTGTAGGCGTAGCCCCGGCGGCCTATCCGGCCCCTGCTGCGGAAGAACATCACCCGCAGCAGGAGGGCGGCGATTACTACCAGGACGACCACCAGAAGGATGCGCACCAGCAGATTGTCAAAGAACTTCTGAATCCGGTCCAGCCGGTAGAGCCAGGGGTCCCGTTCCACCGAACAGGTGGCCACCAGATCCAGGGTGCCGTAGGACTTGCCGTTGAAATAGGCTGTGATGGTGCCCAGCACCTGCCCCTGCTCCACCGGGGCCTCCACGCTCCGGGTTTCCAGGGTGTAGTCATACGTAAAGTTCTCGGCGGACACGTCGTTGGGCAGCAGGGCGGTCAGCTTTCCGTCGGGCATGAGGGTGACAGAGGCGGCGTCCTTGCCCAGGGTGACCTCCACCTCCGGGATGTCCCGCTTGGTGTTGTCCAGAATGGTCTGGGTGGAGAAGTTGGCAAAACCCCATTTAAACAGGCGGATGGTCTCGTCAAAGTAGATATAGCCCTCGCTGCCGGAGGTGCCCGGCTCACGCTCACAGCCCATGACCACGGAGATCAGGTTCCGGTTCTCCCGGGTGGCGGAGGCGGCCAGGCAGTAGCCCGCCTCGGGGGTGGAGCCGGTCTTGATGCCGGTGGCGTACTCGTAGATGTAGCCCGCCACGCGGAAGTTGGAGATCAGGGCGTTGGTGGAGCGGATGATGCGCGGCTCGGGGTGCAGGTTGGTGGCGGGCATGGTGTAGTTCTTGGAGCCCACGATGGTGCGGAAGGTCTCGTGCTTCATAGCCTCCCGGCACATGAGGTAGATGTCGTAGGCGCTGGTGTAGTGGTCATCGTCGTGGTAGCCGTGGGTGTTGGAGAAGTGGGTGTCCTCCATGCCCAGCTCGGCGGCCCGGGTGTTCATGAGCTCCACAAAGGAGGCCACATCGCCGCTCACCGCCTCTGCCATGACGTTGCACGCCTCGTTGGCCGAGGGGATCAGGGCGGCGTAGAGCAGGTCGATGATGCGGATCTGTTCGCCCTCTTTGATATCGGCCGTGGAAGCGCCCTCCCCGATGCCGGTGTGAAGGGCGGAGCTGGCGGTGACGGTCTGCTCCAGGGACAGCTCTCCCCGGTCCACCGCCTCCAGGGTGAGCAGGCAGGTCATCACCTTGGTGATGGAGGCGGGGTAGTTGTGCGCGTGGGCGTTCTTCTCGTAGAGAATCTCGCCGGTGTCGGGGTCCACCAGAACGGCGGCCTTGGCGTTGACGTCCATCTCGTCCAGAATGGCGCTGCCGCTGTCCGCAGCGGAGGCAAAGGTGGTCAGCAGCCCCGAGAGCAGGGCGAGGCAGAGTAAAACGGAAAGCAGTCGTGATTTTTTCATAGGAAACTCCATTTGACTATGTTATAATAACGGTATGGCTATTATAACAAACCCCGGACCGGGACGCAACGGGGAGGGGGATACAAAAAGATGAAGATTTCCAGACTGGAATTTGTGGCCCTGCTGCTGGCGGCGGTCTTTGCGGCCTTCGCGGCGGGCTGGTTTTTTCGGGGGCAGGCCGCGCCCCAGCCCGTGCGGGTGGAGACCGAGCGTACCCTGACCCCGGAGACGCCCCTGGCGCTGCCCGCGCCTACGCCCTCCCCCTCCGCCCAGAGCAAGGAGGATACCCTTGCCGGCGGGGCGAAGATCAACCTCAACACCGCCGGGGTGGACGAGCTGATGACCCTGCCGGGCATCGGGGAGAAGCGGGCGGAGGACATCATTGCCTACCGCCAGGCCAACGGCCCCTTCCGCATCCCGGAGGAGCTGACCGAGGTGCCGGGCATCGGCGAGGGCATTCTGGAGGGCCTCATTGACTACGTGACGACTGGGGAGGAGAAACGATGAAAATACTGGTGGTAGACGACGAGAAGGTATTGGTCAAGGGCATCAAGTTCAACCTGGAGAGCGAGGGCTACCAGGTGGAGGCGGGCTATGACGGGGAGGAGGCGGTGGAGCTGGCCCGGAACGGCTCCTTCGATCTCATCATCCTGGATCTGATGATGCCCAAGATCGACGGGCTCCAGGCCTGTATGCGCATCCGGGAGTTCTCCAACGTGCCCATCATCATGCTCACCGCCCGCAGCGAGGACACCGACAAGATCATCGGCTTCGAGTGCGGGGCGGACGACTACATCACCAAGCCCTTCAACATTCTGGAGCTGAAGGCCCGGGTGCGGGCCCTGCTGCGCCGGGCGGGCATGGCGGCCCAGAAGCAGGGGGGCGGCGGCCGGCTGTCCATGGGCCACATCACCCTGGATGTGGACGCCCGGGCCGCCTGGAAGGACGGCAAGAGCGTGGATCTCACCGCCAAGGAGTTCGACCTGATGGAGCTGCTGCTGCGCAACCCGGGCCGGGTGTATTCCCGGGAGAACCTGCTCAACGTGGTGTGGGGCTATGAGTACGCCGGAGATTACCGCACGGTGGACGTGCACGTGCGCCGCCTGCGGGAGAAGCTGGAGCTGGACCCCGCCAACCCGGAGTATATCCTCACCAAGTGGGGCGTGGGCTACTATCTGAAGCATGGATAAGGGGAGCGGCGCGGTCAGGCGCGTGCCCTTCTGGCGCTCCCTCCAGACCAAGTTCGCCCTGACCTATATCGTGATTGTGGCGGCGGTGCTGATTCTGCTCAACACCTACCCCCTGGTGGTGTCGGAAAAGCTGGCCTACCAGTCCAAGCAGGCCTCCATGCTCAACCAGGCCTCGGTGCTGGCCTCCGCCCTGGCCACCGGGCCGGAGGCCCTCACGGCCGAGGGTGCCACCCGGACGGTGGAGCTGCTGCGGGGTAGCCTGGGAGTGACCCGGGTGGTGGTCACCGACCCAAACGGCCTGGTGCTCTGCGATTTCCAGGACGGCGTGGGGCGGACCGACACCGCCGGGCGGTACGCCCTGTTCTGGGAGCTGGTCACCGCCCTGCGGGGCAACAACGTGTTCCGCTCTGAGTACGGCGACGGGGCCTTCCGAAGCTGGGCGGCGGTGCCCATTACCTACCGCTCCATGACCCAGGGGGCGGTCTACCTCTACGAGTACGACGCCGAGCAGGGCGCGCTGCTCCAGGGGATCCAGACCAACCTGCGCTTTATCTCCATCGTCATCTGTATGGTGTCGCTGGTGATGGGGGTGGTGTTCTCCAAGGCCCTCACCCGGCGTATCGCCCAGCTCCTGCGGGGCATCCACACGGTACGGGAGGGCGAGTACAGCCACCGGGTGAGCGTCCGGGGCGGCGACGAGCTCAGCCGCCTGGCCGACGAGTTCAACGAGCTCACCGGCCGCCTCCAGACCACCGAGGAGGTGCGCCGGCGCTTCGTCTCCGACGCCTCCCATGAGCTCAAAACCCCGCTGGCCTCCATCCGCCTGCTCACCGACTCCCTGCTACAGGCCGACCACATGGACGGCGAGACGGCACGGGAGTTCCTCAACGACATCGGGGACGAGGCTGATCGGCTCACCCGCATCACCGAGAAGCTGCTTACCCTCACACGGCTGGACACCGCCCCGGCGGCGGAGGACGTCCCCGTGGATGTGGGGGCGGTGGTGGAACGGGTAGAGCACATGCTCTCCCCCCTGGCCCGGGCGGTGGAGGTAAGCCTGGAGCTGAAGCTCCAGCCGGGCTGCGTGGTGCTGGCCACCGAGGACGACCTCTACCAGATCGCCTTCAATCTGATGGAGAACGCGGTGAAGTACAACCTGCCCGGCGGCCGGGTGCTCGTCACCCTCGCTGCCGACGGCGGGCGGGTGGTCCTCCGGGTGGAGGATACCGGCGTGGGCATCCCGGAGGCGGATCTGCCCAAGATCTTCGACCGCTTTTACCGGGTGGACAAGGCCCGCTCCCGGGCCGCCGGCGGCACCGGACTGGGCCTGTCCATCGTGCGGGACACGGTGCTTCAGCACGGCGGCGCCGTCACTGCCCGGCGGCGGGAGCCGGAGGGCACCTGCTTCGAGGTCAGCTTTGCCCAGTGGAACGGAGAGGAGGTGGGCCGATGAGACGACGCATCGCGGCGCTGGGCTGTCTGCTGGCTCTGGCCGCCGGGGGCTGCGCCCCCCGCCCGGAGGAGCCGGAGGGCGGCTACTGCGTGTACTACTCCGCCCTGTCCGACCGCTTTGCCCCCCTGCCGCTGGACTGTGAGCCCTTTGAGGGGAGCGGCGGCGACCCCATCCCTGCCCTGGTGGACGCCCTGCTGTCCCCGCCGGAGACCCAGGGCCTCGCCACCCCCTTCCCCGAGGGGGTGCGCCTGTTGAGCTGGGAACTGGAGGAGGGCCGCCTCCACCTGGACCTCTCCGAGCAGTACGGCGGCCTGTCCGGGGTGGATCTCACCGTGGCCGATGCCTGCCTGACCCTCACGCTGTGCCAGGTGGAGGGAGTGGAGTCGGTCTATGTGACGGTGGAGGGGAGGGAGATCCCTTACCGCCGCGTCCAGCAGCTCGGTCCCGACGGACTGCTGCTCACCGACGGCACCGATGTGCCGCCGGAGGAGCCGGAGCCCAGTCCCACCCCGCCCGCCTCTTGACAAGGGCCGGGCGGGGGTGTAGCATAACACTCAACCTGAAACAGGAAAGGAAGATCCTGCCCATGAGTCAGCAGCGCATCGGCACCCAGTGCCTCCACGCCGGGTATACCCCCGGGAATGGTGAGCCCCGCAACATCCCCATCGTCCAGTCCACCACCTTCCGCTACGCCACCGGCGAGCAGATGGGAGCCCTCTTCGACCTGGAGGAGAGCGGCTACTTCTACACCCGCCTCCAGAACCCCACGAATGACCACGTGGCGGCCAAGATCTGCGCCCTGGAGGGGGGAACCGCGGCCATGCTGACCTCCTCCGGTCAGGCGGCTTCCTTTTACGCCATCTTTAACATTGTCTCCTGCGGGGAACATGTGGTGTGCTCCTCCTCCATCTACGGCGGTACCTATAACCTCTTCGCCGTCACGATGAAGCGCATGGGCATCGACTTCACCTTCGTCGACCCCGACTGCACCGAGGCCGAGCTGGAGGCCGCCTTCCGGCCTGAGACCAGGGCCGTCTTTGGCGAGACCATCGCCAACCCCGCCCTCACCGTGCTGGACTTTGAGAAGTTCGCCAGGGCGGCCCACGCCCACGGCGTGCCCCTCATCGTGGACAACACCTTCGCCACCCCGGTGAACTGCCGCCCCTTCGAGTGGGGGGCCGACATTGTCACCCACTCCACTACCAAGTACATGGACGGCCATGCCAACGCGGTGGGCGGCGCCATCGTGGACTCCGGCCGGTTCGACTGGACAGCCCACGCCGACAAGTTCCCCGGCCTCACCACCCCGGATGAGAGCTACCACGGCGTGACCTACACCGAGCGCTTCGGCCTGGAGGGAGCCTACATCACCAAGGCCACCGCCCAGCTCATGCGGGACTTCGGCGCCATCCCCGCCCCCATGAACGCCTACCTGCTCAACGTGGGGCTGGAGACCCTGCCCCTGCGCATGGCCAGGCACTGTGAAAACGCCCTGGCCGTGGCCCGGTTCCTGAAGGGACACCCCAAGGTGAGCTGGGTGCGCTACCCCGGCCTGGAAGACGACCCCTACTACGAGCGGGCGCAGAAGTACCTGCCGAACGGCACCTGCGGCGTGGTGTCCTTCGGCGTGAAGGGCGGCCGGGAGGCGGCCTCTAAGTTCATGGCGGGCCTGGAGCTGGCCTCCATCGCCACCCATGTGGCCGACGCCAAGACCTGCGTGCTTCACCCCGCCAGTACCACCCACCGCCAGATGAGCGACGCCGAGCTGGCCGCCGCCGGGGTGGCCCCCGACCTGGTGCGTTTCTCCGTGGGCATCGAGGATGTGAACGATATCCTGGCCGACTTGGAAAAGGCCCTGGAGGGAGCGTAAACAGAATAAAATGCGCTCCCAAAACGGGAGCGCATTTTTTAAAAGAGAGGAGAGACTGCTATGGAATGGAGACGGCTGACACAGCCGGAGGAACCGGCGTTTGGAAGGGCGATGGCCCTCTACGAGGCCAGCTTTCCCCGCCACGAGCAGCGGCTGCCCGATGAGCAGCGGGCCGTCCTGTCCCACCCGGAGTACCATTTCACCCAGCTTTTTGATGGGGCGGAATTCGTGGGGCTGCTGCTCTACTGGGAGGCGGAGGACTTCCGCTATGTGGAGCATTTCTGCGTCCGTCCGGAGCTGCGGGGCCGCCGCTACGGCGCCAAGGCGCTGGAGGAGCTGGGCCGGGATGGGAAAACCGTGGTACTGGAGATCGACCCGCCGGTGGACGAGATCGCCCGGCGGCGGCAGGGCTTCTACCAGCGGTGCGGCTTCGCCGTCAACCCCTATCCCCACGTCCATCCCCCCTACCGGCCGGAGTACCCGGGCCATGAGCTGGTGGTGCTCTCCAGCCCCCGGGCGCTGACCCCGGCAGAGTACGGGGCGTTCGCGTGTTACCTGAGCGCGGTGGTGATGGCCTGAGGGGCGGGCTCTGGCCGGGCGCGCCGGAGGGAGCGGCTGAAGCGCAGGCTGACGAGGAGAACGGCCCCTTCGGCGGCGGGGAAGGCCAGCCATACGCCGGTGAGGCCCAGCAGGGCGGCCAGCAGCAGGGCGGCGGCCACGATGGCCACAAAGCCCCGGAGCAGGGAGAGCCGGAGGGAGCGGCCGGGGTGCTCCGCCGCCCCCAGGAAGGAGGCGGTGATCAGGTTCAGCCCGGCAAAGGGAAAGCCCAGAAAGTAGAGCCGCAGGCCCTGCTCCGCCATCTGCTGGAGCGCCGGATCTCCGTCCCGGTTGAAGAGGGACACCAGCGGCCCGGCGGCGAAGAAGGCCAGCGCGGCCATGCACAGCCCCGCGCACAGGGCCAGCCCCAGGGCCATGCGGCACAGGGTGCGCACCCCGGCGGCGTCTCCCCGGCCGTGGGCCAGGCTGACCAGGGGCTGGACGCCCTGATTGACGCCGGTGAAGAGAGCGAGGGCCATCAGCGCCAGGTTGGCCACAATGCCGTAGGCCGCCACCCCCAGCGTCCCCGCCAGGCGGAGGGTCAGCAGGTTGAAGACCGCCAGCACCAGGCCGGAGGAGCACTCGTTGAGAAAGGCGGCGCTGCCCAGCCCGGCCAGATCCGCCAGCGGCCGGAGGGCGGGGCGGAAGGGGCGCAGGCGGAAGCGGCTGCGGCGGGTGAGGATGTGCAGGGAGGACACGCACAGGCCCACCACCGGGGCGATGCCGGTGGCCAGGGCCGCGCCGAAGATGCCCATATCCATGGGGTAGAGGAACACATAGTCCAGCACGATGTTGGACAGACTGCCCAGCAGCATGGCGGCCATGGCCAGCTTGGGATTGCCGTCGTTGCGCACGAAGGCGGTGAGAATGTGGTTGAGCAGGAAGCAGGGGGCAAAGAGGAGCACCGTGCGCAGGTAGACCGAGCACATGGGCAGGATGGCTCCCTCCGCCCCCAGCAGGCGGGCCAGCGGCACGGCCCACAGCAGACCGGCCAGCGCCAGCAGTCCGCCCAGCGCCCCGCCGCAGGCCAGGGCGCGGGAGAAGGCGCGGTCGGCCCGCACGCCGTCCCCCTGGGTGCGGCAGATGGCGTACCGGGTGGCCCCGCCGATGCCCAGCATCAGCCCCAGCCCGTTGATGAGGCCGAAGACCGAGATGGCCAGGTTGAGGGCCGCCAGCCCGTCGGTGCCCAGCCGGTGGGCCACAAACAGGGTGTCGGCCAGGATGTAGCCGGACAGACCCAGCGCGCCCATCACATTCAGGCTCACATACTGGAAAAAGCTCCGCTTCACTCCGATCCCTCCTAAAAACGTCCCAGAGCGGCAAAAAACGTGCCTGGGCCGATTCCTTCTAAGACCTACGGAATCGGTTCAGGCACGTTTCACATTTATCCGGTGATAAACGGGAAGCCACAGGGCATTCATCTGTCGGGTATTAAGATAACAGAAAGACCGCCCCCTGTCAACCCCCCGGCTGTACCAGCTTTTTTTACCATTTGTTATTGCTCTGTAACTTGTCCGGGAAAACCAGGGGAGCTATAATACAAATAGGAATCGAATGTTGAAGGGAGTGTGTACCATGAAGCGAATACTGGCGCTGGGCCTCTGTCTGGCCCTGCTGTGCCCCGCCGCCCGGGCGGCAGAGGGGGCGAAGGGGTGGAGCCGGAGCGAGCCGGGCGGAGATTATGTGACCCTCCGGGTGCCCTGCCCCCAGGGGGAGGCCCTGGATTGGTCGGAGCAGACCCTCCTCGCGGTGCGGTACGCCGACACGGGGGAGCCAGTGCCCCTCACCAGCGACTACCAGCAGGGCTGGCTCTTCGCCACCGTCCCAGCGGAGGAGGCGGAGCGGCCCCTGGAGGTCTTTCAGGGGGAGGAGCACCGCTTCCCCGACTGCATCACGGTCTGGAAGGGGCACGAGTACTACAACGACCCCAGCGGCGCAAAGGAGCTGTATCTCCGGGGGGTGATCCAGGGGGATCACGCGGGCAATCTGAACCCCGACGCCGCCCTGACGCGGGCGGAGGCCTTCGCCCTGATCTGCCGCCTGCTGTCCCTGGAGCCCGGCGGCGACCCCGGCTACGCCGACGCGGAGCCCGGCGACTGGTATTATGATACCGCCTCCGCCGCCCGGGCCGGCGGACTGGCGGCGGAGGACGCCTATTTCCACCCCGACCGGCTGGTGACCCGGGGAGAGCTCACCGTCATGGCTGCCCGGGCCATGGAGGCGGTGGGCTGGCTGACCATACCGGAGGGGGGAACGGCGGCGGAGCTGACTCTGGTCGATGCCGGGGAGATTCCGGACTGGGCTTTAGCGTCCTATCTGGCCTTTGATAAACAGGGCCTGGGCATCTTCACCCAGCGGTCCACCGGAGAGACCGACCCGGTCTACGGGGAGCCCGGAGTGGAGGAGCTGGCGGAGTGGGACAGGCCCGCTACCCGGGGCGAGGCGATCACCTTCCTGGACGACGCCCGTACCCGCCTGCCCTGGTACCCCGCCCAGACGGCCATCGACTGGGGCTTTGACGAGACCATGCCCGTCGTCGACGGCTCCACCTCCACCTACCCCTATACCAGGGCGGTGTACGGGGCGCTCTTCTGGAATTATGACAACCATCCGCAGTTCTCGGAGAGCCACTCCAAGAGCCATGAGTCCTACGAGCGGCTCATCAACGGGGAGGTGGACGCCCTCTTCGCCGCCACCCTGCCCTCGGAGGAGCTGAAGGCCCAGGCGGAGGCGGCGGGGGTGGAACTGGAGTACATTCCCATCGCCTATGACGCCATGGTGTTCTTCACCAACGCGGAGAATTCTGTCACCGGGCTGACCCAAAAGCAAATACAGGACATATATGTGTACGGGAAATATACGAATTGGAATCAGGTGGGCGGCCCGGACGCGGAGCTGCTTCCCTACCGCCGCAACACCGACAGCGGCTCCCACGCCCTGATGGAGCAGTATTTCCTGGAGGGCGGAAAGCTCTCCCTCAGCCCCGATGTGCACAACGTCCTCACCTCCTATGCCATGTCCTCCGCCCTCACCGATGTGGCCGGGGCCATGACCACCGACCCCCTGGCTTACGCCATGGGCTATAGTGTGTACTATTATTATGTAAATAGCTATTGGCTCCTGGGCGACGCGGGCGGAGGGGAGCTCAAGCTGCTGGCGGTGGATGGGGTGCTCCCCTCGGATGAGACCATCGCCGACGGAAGCTACCCCCTGGCGGGGTACAACTACCTGGTGCTCCGGGCCGGCGAGCCGGAGGACGCCCCCGCCCGGCGGCTGGCGGAGTTCATGGTGAGCGAGGCGGGCCAGACCTGCGTGGGCAGCGCGGGCTTCGGCCCCCTGTCCTCGGGCCCCCAGGCGGACTTCCAGCGGGAGCAGCCGAACCAGAGCGTGGACGCCGTCTTTCCCGCTGGGCCTGGCTATGTGGTTCTTTCCTGGGATGAGGCCCACACCACCCTCCGGGCCAGCGGTCTGGAGCGGAGCGGGACGGACGGCCGCTGGCATGAGCTGACCGCCAACGAGTGCCCCGCGCCGGAGCCGGGCAAACTCTCCGCCGCCCGGCTGGGCTCCGGGGGCGGCACCGTGATCTTCGGCGCGGTGGGCGGCGAGCGGGGGGACAGCCTCACCGTCCGCCTCACCTACGGAGGCGGGCAGAGCCTGACCCAGCGGGTCTATCCCGGCCAGACCTTCCACTTCCTGCTGGAGGGCAGCCCCGCGCTGGAGAAGCTGGAGCTGCTCCAGGGCGGACAGGTGCTGGACGGCTGTACCGGGCTTTCGTAGTGATTTGTGAAGCCGCGGCGGAAGGGGCAAACAATGTGCGGGCCGGTCAAAAGACCGGCCCGCACATTGTTATTGCTCCGCCAGCTGTTCCAGCAGCACCTGACGCACCACCGCCGGGGCCGCCTGGCCCCTGAGCTGGCGCATGACCTGCCCCACCAGGAAGCCGAAGGCCTTCTCCTTGCCGGAGCGGTAGTCGGCCACCGATTTTTCATTGGCGGAGAGCACCTGCTCCACCACCTGGGCCACCAGGCCCGCGTCGGACACCTGGGCCAGACCGTGGGCGGCCACATACGCGTCCGCGTCGCCGTCGGTCTCGAAGACCGCCTCGCACACCCTGACGGCGGTGTTGCGGTTGAGCCGCCCCTCCTTCACCAGTTGGATCAGCCGGGCCAGGGTGGGGGGCGTCAGGGCCATGTCCCTGGCCTCCAGGCCGTGGGCGGAGAGCTGGGCCAGCACCGGCCCCATGAGCCAGTTGGCCGCCTGCTTGGGCTCCGCCCCCAGGGCCACCGTCTCCTCGAAAAAGCGGGCCAGGGCCTTCTGGGAGGTGAGCATCTCCGCGTCGTAGGAGCCCAGGCCCCAGACGGCCTGATAGCGGGCCCGCTTGGCCGCCGCCAGCTCCGGCTGGCTGGCCCGCAGCGCCTGGATATAGGCCTCGCTCAGCTCCAGGGGCGGAAGATCCGGCTCGGGGAAGTAGCGGTAGTCCTGGGCGTCCTCCTTGGAGCGCATGGGATAGGAGGCGTCCTTGTTCTCGTCCCAGCGCCGGGTCTCCTGCACCACCCGGCCGCCCGCCTCCAGCCGTTCGATCTGCCGCCGGGCCTCATAGCCGATGGCCCGGCGGATGGCCTTGAAGGAGCTGAGGTTTTTCAGCTCGGTGCGGGTGCCCAGCGTGTCCGAGCCCGCCGGGCGCACTGACAGGTTCACGTCGCACCGGAGGGAGCCCTCCTGCATCTTGCAGTCGGAGACGCCCAGGTATTGCAGGGTCTCCCGCAGCCACTCCAGGTAGGAGACCACCTCCTCCGCCGTGCGGAAGTCGGGCTCGGTGACAATCTCGATGAGGGGCACGCCGCAGCGGTTGTAGTCGATTTTGGTCTGCTCCGTCCAGGGGTCGTGGATCAGCTTGCCCGCGTCCTCCTCCATGTGCAGCTCGTGAATGCCCACGGTGCGGCCCCCCGCCTCCACCGCTCCGTCCCGGCCAATGGGCAGGTAGAGCTGGGAGATCTGGTAGGCCTTGGGCAGATCGGGGTAGAAGTAGTTTTTCCGGTCGAACCGGCTGTACCGGGTGACGGTGCAGCCCAGGGCCAGGGCGGCCCGGACGGCGTACTCCACCACCTTCCCGTTGAGCACGGGCAGCGCCCCCGGCATGCCGGTGCACACCGGGCAGCAGTGGGTGTTGGGCGCGCCGCCGAAGGCGGTGGTGCAGGCGCAGAAGATTTTGCTTTTGGTGGCCAGTTCCACATGGGTCTCCAGGCCGATTACGGTTTCCCAGTTCACAGCGCGTCACCTCCTTTGGCGGCTGCAGGTGTGTCCGGATGGCGGCGGTGCCAGTCGGTCTCCTGCTGGTAGGCGTGGGCGGCGTCCAGCACCGCCAGATCCCCCAGGGCCGGGCCGATGAGCTGGGCGCCGATGGGCAGGCCGCTCCGGTCGAAGCCGCAGGGCATGGACAGGGCGGGCAAGCCCGCCAGGTTGGCGGGGACGGTGTAGATGTCGCTCAGGTACATGCTCAGCGGGTCGGCCAGGCCCTCCCCCAGCCGGGGGGCGGTGGTGGGGGCCACCGGGGTGAGGAGCAGGTCGTACCTCTGGAAGACCGCGTCAAAGGCGGCCTTCAGCCTGGCCCTGGCCTGGAGGGCCTTTTTGTAATAGGAGTCGTAGCAGTCCGCGGAGAGGACGAAGGTGCCCAGAAGAATCCGCTTCTTCACCTCCGGGCCGAAGCCCTCGGTGCGGGTTCTGCGGTACAGCTCCTCCAGACTGCCGCAGCCCTCCGCCCGCCAGCCGTATTTCACCCCGTCGAACCGGGCCAGGTTGGAGGAGGCCTCGGCGCAGGCCAGGATGTAGTAGGCGGGCACCGCGTAGTCCAGCAGGGGCAGGGAGCACTCCTCCACCACCGCCCCCCGCGCCCGGAGCACCCCGGCGGCGGCCCGGACGGCGGCGGCCACCTCCGGCTCCAGCGCGCCGCCGAAGCACTCGGCGGGCAGGCCGATGCGCCTGCCCCGCACGTCGCCGGTGAGGGCGCAGAGCAGCCCCCCGGCGGGGAGAGCCAGGCTGGTGGCATCCCGGGGGTCCCGCCCACGGATGAGCTCCAGCACCGCCGCGCAGTCGGCGGCGGAGCGGGCGATGGGGCCGATCTGATCCAGGGAGGAGGCGTAGGCGACCAGGCCGTACCGGGACACGGAGCCGTAGGTGGGCTTCATGCCGGTGACGCCGCAGTGGGCGGCGGGCTGGCGGATGGAGCCTCCGGTGTCCGAGCCGATGGCGTACCACACCTCCCCGGCCGCTACCGCGGCGGCCGCCCCGCCGGAGGAGCCGCCGGGGGAGCGAGTGAGATCCCAGGGGTTTTTCGCCGGGCCGTAACAGGAGGTCTCACAGGTGGAGCCCATGGCGAACTCGTCCAGGTTCAGCTTGCCCATGGACACCGCCCCGGCGGCGGTCAGGCGCTCCACGGCGGTGGCGTCGTAGCAGGGGGTGAAGTCCCCCAGGATTTTGGAGGCGCAGGTGGTGCGCATTCCCCTGGTGCAGATGTTGTCCTTGCAGGCCATGGGCACCCCGGCCAGGGGGGAGGCGGACAGTGCGGGGGCGGGGGCGGGCGAATCCGCCACGGTGATAAAGGCGTTGTTGCCCGGCTGGCAGGCGGCAATCCGCCCGGCGGCGGCGGCAATGGCCTCGGCCTGGGTGACGGCTCCGGCCTGGAGCTGCCCGGCCAGCTCCAGGGCAGTCAGTTCATACAGCTCCATATTCCACCTCACTCCACGGCTTTGGGGACGAGAAAGCTCTCCCCGTCGGCGGCCGGGGCCCCGGCCAGCAGAGCCGCCCGGTCGGCGGAGGGGGCGGTTTCATCGGGGCGCAGGACGTTTTTCAGCGGGAAAACGTGGCTCAGCGGCTCCGCGCCGGCGGTGTCCAGACCGCCCAGCACCGCCATGTAGTCCAGAATTCGCTCCAGCTCCCGGGCGATCTCCTCCTTCTCCCCGCCGGGGAGGGAGAGGCGGGCCAGATCGGACAGATGTTCAATTCGCGCTTCGGTAATGTTCATGGGAAGGGTTCCTCCTTTTCTTCGCTGTCTGGGGGGCGAACCGCGCCCGCCCCCGCTCCTTATGGCTCAAGCCTGGTCCGGTCCCGGGGAAACAGGCTGGCCCGGCGGATGTTGTCCAGGCCGCAGAGCTGCATGGTCAGCCGCTCCAGGCCGATGCCCAGGCCGCCGTGGGGCGGCGCGCCGTGCTTGTGGAACAGCAGGTAGCCCGAAAAATCCTCCGGCTCCATGCCCCGCGCCTTTAACTTTTCCACCTGCTGGCCGTAATTGTGGATACGCTGGCCGCCGGTGGTGATCTCCATCCCCCGGAAGAGCAGATCGAAGGAGAGGGTGTACCGGGGGTCTTCCGGATCGTCCATGGTGTAGAAGGGACGCTTCCTGCCGGGGTAGTGGGTGACGAACACGAAGTCGCTGCCCCACACCTCCTTGGCGTACCGGCCGATGTGCTGCTCCTCCTCCGGCTCCAGATCGTAGGGCTCCCGGATGGCATAGCCGTAGGCCTCCGCCGCCAGGCGCTTGGCCTCGTCAAAGCGGACGGCGGGTATGTGCTCCGCATCGGGCAGCTCCGCACCCAGCAGGGCCAGCTCTCCGGCGTATTCCTGCCGGAGCAGGGCCACAAGGCGGCGCAGAAAGCCCTGCTCCAGCGCCATCAGGTCGGTAAAGGAGTGGAGAAAGCCCATCTCCAGATCCAGGGAGGTATATTCGTTCAGGTGCCGCTGGGTGGCGTGCTTCTCCGCCCGGAACACCGGGCCGATCTCATACACCCGCTCAAACACCCCCACCATGGCCTGCTTGTAGAGCTGGGGGGACTGGGCCAGCACAGCTTTCCGGCCGAAATAGTCCAGCCGGAACTGGCTGGAGCCTCCCTCGGCCCCGGCCTGGCCCAGCTTGGGGGTGTGGATCTCGGTAAAGCCCTCCCCCTGGAGAAACTCCCGGAAGGCCCGGCAGACGGCCGCCTGGATGCGGAACACCGCCCGGGCGCGGGGGGCGCGGAGGGTCACTGGGCGGAGGGAGAGCTCCGTGTCCAGGCTGACGGAACTCTTTTTGGACAGGGGCACCGGCGGGGGCGCGGCGGGCCAGGAGAGCACCGTGCACCGGGCCTCCGCCAGCTCCGCCCCGCCGGGCGCCCGGGGTTCGGGCCGGAGTAAGCCGGAGACAGAGACGGCGCACTCCTCACGCACCCCCTCAGGACGCCGGGGACAGACGCACTGGATCAGCCCCTCCCGGGTGCGCAGGGTGAGGAAGGTGACCCCGCCCAGATCCCGCAGGGCGTGCACCATCCCGTGCAGGGTGACGGCCCGGTTATTCCGGCCCACCACCGCCGCGTCGAATTTCGTTGCCAGAACTTCCATGCCAATCACACCTTTCTGCAAAAAAGAATAAAAAATCCCGAAGCCGGTTTTCCAGCTTCGGGACGGAACAAACTCCGCGGTACCACCCAAAATTGCGCCGTCGTGTGCAACGGACGCCACTCGGAACCCTTAACGCGGGTGGGACGGGCGCGCCTACCCCCTGAGGCCAGGGCTCGGGACGCCGGCTCAAACGTGTTGCGCCATCCCATCCTGCCGGACCGGGCTCTCAGTCGGTGACCCGGATTCTCTGTCGGCCCTCACGGGCGGCGGTCGTTCTCTCTGCCTTTGTTGAGCGTAGTATACGCAGTTTGGAGGCAAAAGTCAAGCACAAAATTTTTTTGCACCGGGGGCGCGGGTGTGGTACAATGTCGAAAACCACACACTGAGGTGAGAGACTATGAAGGATTGGGACGCCCTCTATGAGGAGTGCATCCACTGTCAGAAGTGCGGCCTGGCGGAGACCCGGACCAACGTGGTGTTCGGCGAGGGAGCCAGGGACGCGGAGGTCATGTTCATCGGGGAGGGCCCCGGCGAGCAGGAGGACCGCACCGGCCGGCCCTTTGTGGGCCGGGCGGGCCAGCTGCTGGACGATATGCTGGCCATGATCGACCTGAAGCGGGAGAAGGTGTTCATCGGCAACATGGTCAAGTGCCGCCCGCCCCAGAACCGGGATCCCCTGAACATTGAGCAGGAGGCCTGTATCGGCTATCTGCGCAACCAGGTGGCTCTGCTCAAGCCGAAGATCATCGTCTGCCTGGGGCGCATCGCCGCCATGAAGCTCATCAAGGAGGACTTCAAAATCACCCGTGAGCATGGCCAGTGGATCGAAAAGGCCGGGGTGTGGATGATGGCCATGTACCACCCCTCCGCCCTGCTGCGGGATCCCCGCAAGCGGCCGGAGAGCTTTGAGGACTTGAAGAGCCTCCAGGCCAAAATCCGGGAGGTCTGTGTGCGCACATACTGAAACAAAAGTGAGGCGGAATTCCGCCTCACTTCTGTTTTGTGGTCACCCGCTTGATGACCTTCAAACGGGCAAACTCCTCCCGCTCCTTCTCCTCCAGGGCGTCGGTGATGAAGCGGATGGTGCCGTCCAGGCCGGGGATGACAATGTTCTGTAAAGCGTTGGCCCGCTTCTGGGTCTTTTTGATGGCGTCGGCCAGGCGGTAGATAGAGGTCTCCACCTCCGCCAGCCGGCGGGTCAGCTCCTTGACCCTGTAGAACTTGAGGTAGCACTCATCCAGTTCGGAGCAGGTATCCCCCATGCCGTACTCCGGCCGGGGCGGGGGGGACTGGCCGGGGATGCGGGGCAGCTCCACCCCCATAACGGAGCGGTAGCGCAGAGCCAGGGAGTCGTCCACATCCACCGCCTCCGCGATGCGGTCGCAGATGCCCAGGCGGATGTTGGCCGCCTGGAGGGCGGTGTACGCCTCGGTAAAGACGGCGTCGATCTGTCCCTGCAACTCCTTGGCGGTGTCCATCATGCCCATAAGCTCCCGGATGAGGATGTTGCGCTTGCGGTCCATCAGCTCGTAGCCCGTCCGGGCCAGCATCCGGGAGCGCTTGGCGGCGATCAGGTTGCCCTTGGTGGGCAGCAGGTTGGCCATGGCGGTTCAGCTCCTTTCTGGGCTACGACTGCTTCCGCTCAAAGAGTTCCTTCCACGCCCCCTCCACATAGTGGGCCTCGATGGTCTTGGCGTCCACCCGGTCCAGCTCGCTCCTGGGCAGCATGGTCAGCAGCTTCCACCCCAGGTCCAGCGTCTCCGCAATGGTGCGGTTTTCCACCAGGCTCTGGTGGACAAACTTGCGCTCGAAGGCGTCGCCGAAGGCCAGATACTGCTTGTCCAGCTCGCTCAGCTCGTCCTCGCCGATGACGCTGGCCAGGCTGCGGGCGTCCTGCACCTTGGAGTAGGAGGCAAAGAGCTGGTTGGATACGTCGTAGTGATCCTCCCGGGTGAAGCCCTTGCCCACGCCGTCCTTCATCAGGCGGGACAGGGAGGGGAGAATGGCGATGGGGGGATAGATGCCCTTCTGATCCAGCTCCCGATCCAGCACGATCTGCCCCTCGGTGATGTAGCCAGTGAGATCGGGGATGGGGTGGGTGATGTCGTCGTTGGGCATGGTGAGTACCGGCACCTGGGTCACCGAGCCGGTACGGCCGTGGATCATGCCCGCCCGCTCGTAGAGGGAGGCCAGATCCGAGTAGAGGTAGGCGGGGAAGCCCTTGCGGGAGGGGATCTCCCCCTTGGAGGAGGAGAACTCGCGCAGGGCCTCGCAGTAGGAGGTCATGTCGGTGAGCACCACCAGCACGTGGTAGCCGTGCTCAAAGGCCAGGAACTCCGCCGCCGTCAGGGCGCAGCGGGGGGTGAGGATGCGCTCGATGATGGGGTCGGAGGCCAGGTTGAGGAACATGACCACCCGGCTCAGGGCGCCGGCCTCCTCAAAGGAGCGGCGGAAGAACTCGGCGGTGTCGTTCTTCACGCCCATGGCCGCAAAGACGATGGCAAATTCCCCGTCCTGGTTGGGTACCCTGGCCTGCCGCACGAGCTGGGCGGCCAGCTCGTTGTGCTTCATGCCGGAGCCGGAGAAGATGGGCAGCTTCTGGCCCCGGATGAGGGTGGCGCAGCCGTCGATGGCGGATATGCCGGTGTAGATGCAGCTGCGGGGGTACTTGCGGGAGACGGGGTTGATGGCAGAGCCGTTGATGTTGCGCCGCTCCTCCGGGTAGATCTCGCCCAGGGCGTCGATGGGGCGGCCCGCGCCGTCGAACACCCGGCCCAGCATTTCCTTGGACAGGGCGATGTCCATGCTCTTGCCGGTGAAGTGGGTGGAGGCGTTCTCCAGAGAGATGCCCCGGGTGCCCTCAAATACCTGGAGAACCACCCGGTCGCCGTCAATGAGGATGACGCGGCCGTAGCGGCGCTCCCCGCTCTCCAGCGTGACCTCCGCCATCTCGTCAAAGGCCACGTTCTTCACCCCCTCCAGGGCGATGAGGGAGCCGGACAGCTCTGAAAGGCCGATGTATTCCAGTCTCATGTCAGTGTTTCACCTCTATCTCCAACCTCAGCGGTTGGCCTCGTTGACCTGCCGCAGGGCGTCCTCAATGGCGGCGTCGTACTCCGCGAACTTCTCCTGGCCGTCGTTGGGCACCTCGTACTTCATCTTGGCCAGAGACTCGAAGATGCCGGTCTCCTTGAGCTGGGACAGGGGGATGGCCCGGGAGACGATGTCCTTGGCGCCGCTGTAGAGCTTGAGCATCAGCTCCATCATGCGCAGCTGCTTGTCCAGGGGCACATAGGTGTCGATGGCGTGGTAGGCGTTTTGCTGGAGAAAGCCCACCCGGAAGAGCTTGGCGGTCTCGATGATGAGCTTCTGATCCTCGGGCAGAATGTCCGCGCCGATGAGCTTGACGATCTCCATCAGCTCCGACTCCTTTTGGAGCAGGTGGGCCATCTGGTGGCGGCAGGTGACGAACTCCGGCCCCACGTGCTCGTCGTACCAGGGCCTGAGATCGTCGGCGTACTCCGAGTAGGAGGTCAGCCAGTTGATGGAGGGGAAGTGGCGGGCGTAGGCCAGGGCGCGATCCAGGCCCCAGAAGGTGCGCACATAGCGCTTGGTATTCTGGGTGACCGGCTCGGAGAAGTCGCCGCCCTGAGGGGAGACGGCGCCGATGACGGTGACGCTCCCCTCCTTCCCCTCCAGGGTCTTCACATAGCCCGCCCGCTCGTAGAACTCGGCCAGCCGGGAGGCCAGGTAGGCGGGGAAGCCCTCCTCGGCGGGCATCTCCTCCAGCCGGCCGGAGATCTCCCGCAGGGCCTCCGCCCAGCGGGAGGTGGAGTCGGCCATGAGGGCCACGTGGTAGCCCATATCCCGGTAGTACTCGGCGATGGTCATGCCGGTGTAGACCGACGCCTCGCGGGCGGCCACCGGCATGTTGGAGGTGTTGGCGATGAGGATGGTGCGGTTCATCAGGGGTTGCTGGCTCTTGGGATCCAGCAGCTCGGAGAACTCCTCCAGGGCCTGGGTCATCTCATTGCCGCGCTCGCCGCAGCCCAGGTAGACGATGATGTCCGCGTCCGACCACTTGGCCAGCTGGTGCTGGGTCATGGTCTTGCCCGCGCCGAAGGGGCCGGGGATGGCGGCGGCGCCCCCCTTTCCGATGGGGAAAAGGGTGTCGATGATCCGCTGCCCGGTGACCAGAGGCCGGTCGATGGGCAGCCGCTGGGCGATGGGGCGGGGGGTGCGGATGGGCCACCGCTGGGCCAGGGACAGGGAGTGCACCCTCCCGTGGTCGTCGGTGAGCTCCACCAGAGTGTCGCTGACCCGGTAGGCCCCGGCGGGCACCACCTTGGTCACCCGGCCGGACACCCCGGCGGGCACCAGACAGCGGTGGACGATGAGGGGGGTCTCCGGGCAGGAGGCATAGAGTGCGCCAGGGGCGAGAACGTCGCCTGCCTTTACATGGAGGGTGACATCCCACGTCTTCTCCTGGTCCAGGGAGGGGATGTTCAGCCCACGGCCGATGAAGGGGCCGCTCTCCGCCTCAATGACCTTGAGGGGGCGGGCAATGCCGTCGAAGATGTTGGTCAGCATGCCGGGGCCCAGGGTGATGGACATGGGGGCCCCCTGGCTCACCACCGGCTGGCCGGGCTTGAGGCCGGCGGTGTCCTCGTAGACCTGGACGGTGGTGGCCGAGCGGTCCACACTGACCACCTCGCCGATCAGGCCCTCCTCGCCCACGCTGACCATATCCATCATGGCCAGGCCCTTGCCGCCGGTCACCTTGACGACCGGGCCGTTGATGCCGTGGATGGTATAGTGCGTTTGATTCATTGGAAGTACCATCCTTTCTTATTCGTCGGAGAGCGACAGGCCGAAGAGCTCGGCAAAGTGGCCAGACAACTCGCCGGCTGCGCTGTCAAAGGAGGAGTCCACCCGCAGGCCCAGATCGGGGGACTCGGCGATCAGGCCGCCCAGGCGGAAGTCCCCCTCCCGGAAGGTCAGGCGGATTTGGGGCGCGGAGGCGGCCAGGGCCTCCCGAAAGCTCAGATCGTCGCCCCGCAGGGTGACCAGCACCTCCTCCGCGCCGGAGAGCTGCTCCAGCGCCTCGGCCAGCAGGGCAGTGAGCCGCTGGCCATAGGCGGGAGTGCGGGTGAAGGCGGCGATTTTGGCCCGCACCAGGGCGAAGACCTCCTGGGCCATCTCGGTGCGGCGCAGGTAGAGGGCCCGCTTGTTCTCCAGCATATGGCGGGACACGCCCCGCCCGGCCTCCGACTGGATGCGGGCCACCTCGCCGTGGATGTACTCGTAGGCCTCCTTCAGCGCCGCGTCCTCCGCCTCCTGAAGGCGGAGCTCCCGGCGGCGCTTGACCTCCGCGAGGGCGCGCTTGCTCTCGTCGGCGGCTTCCGCCAGGATTTTGGCGGTGAAGCGGTCCAGCTTTTGATTCATATCAGGCATAGTTAACCTCCTCACGGAGCTGGTCAGAGCTTGACTCCAATGGCCTCCCGGATGTAGCGGGTGATGGAGTCGGGGGCGCGGCCGGCGCTGTGCCGGTCGGGGATCTCCACTACCAGGGGCCGCTGGGCGGTGAGCTTCAGCGGGGCGATGAGATCCTGGCACAGGGCGGCCAGCTTTTCGGTGATGAGCAGCACGGCGATGTCGGGATCGGCGGCGGCGGCCTGGATGGCGGCGCGCACCAGGGGCTCCTCCCGCACCACGACCCCTTCGATGCCAGCCAGGCGCAACCCCACCTGGGTATCCGTGCTGTCGGTGATGACGAAGTATTTCATAAGTTGCCTCTCAGCGTTTCGCCCGCCCCGCGGGCGAAATCAAATCAAAATCCGTGCGGAGCAGGACACACCCCAGGGTGCCTTCTCTTGCCCCTCGGGGCAATTCACCTTGTGCGCCTGCGCAGCACACCGATACCTCTGGACGGATTACACGAAGAGCAGCAGCAGCGCCACGATCAGGCCGTACAGCGCCACACCCTCGGCCAGGCCAACGAAGATGAGGGCCTTACCGAAGGCCTTGTCGTTCTCGGAGATGGCGCCCAGGGCGGCAGACGCGGAAGAGGCCACGGCGATGCCGCCGCCGATTCCGCTCAGGCCCACGGCCAGGGCAGCGCCTACGTACTTGAGGCCCTCGGCGATACCGCCAGCCGCCGCGGCGGCCTCAGGCGTGCCGGCGGCGGAGGCGCTGCCGCCGATGCCCACCACGCTGGCCAATACCAGGAAGGCGAAGAAGGAGGCGATGTTGGCTCCAAGGGCCCGCTTGGCCCTGCGTCCGGTGTACTTGCGGATGCCGATGAGGAACAGGGGGGAGAAAACCGCGAAGGCGGCAAAGAACAGGACAATGAATTTCAGCATGGTGACTACCTCCTCAGGATTACCCGTTTGTGCGGGCAGCATAGTCGATTTTTTTCGGGACAAAGGGGATGCCGCCGTCGTCGTAGAAGCGGCCGAAGAGCTCGTAGAACTCCAGACGGAGCACCTGGATGCCCACCAGAAGGCCCTCGAAGCCCATGACGAAGGCGTTGCCCAGCACCAGGATCAGGATGCCCGCCGGGCCGCCCACCCCGCCGGCCAGGCCGGCCAGCATGTGGACCACCAGCATCAGGCCCACGTGGGTGATGGCATAGGCGCCCACGCGCATGAAGGACAGGGTGTTGGTCAGGTAGCTGAGCAGGGTCTCGAACAGCTCGAAGAAGCCGGTGCCCAGCACCTCGCCCACTGAAAATTCCCTCCAGTGGGGGTCCTTGGCCAACAGATGGGACAGCGGCTCCCGCAGGAGCATGAGCACCAGGGGGAGGATCAGCACGGGCAGCACATAGGCGGGGGTGAACAGGTTCACGCCGAAGGCCAGGGTGGACACGGCCGCGGTGAGCAGTCCGGCGTAAAACACGATGCCCGCCGCGCCGTTGGGCCCGAAGAGGATTTTTTCATAGTTTTTCTGGCGGATGCCGTTGAGGATGTTGATGACCATCACCAGCAGCAGCATAAACACGCCCAGACAGATGGACAGGACCAGCAGCAGCAGGACATTGCTCACCACGCCCAGGCCCGCAAAGGTAGTCTCCTCCATGATTTTAAAACCGGGGAGAATGTCCTCAAAGCCGAACACTGACCCGTAGACGCAGCCGAACAGCGCGCCGGACAGGCCGCAGCAGGTGATGATGCCGCCCAGCCACATGCCCTTCCACCTGGCCAGTACAAGGCCAATGAGGGCCAGACAGAGCCCCTGCCCCAGGTCGCCGAACATGATGCCGAAGAACAGGCAGTAGGTCAGGGCCATGAACAGGGAGGGGTCCTTCTCGTTGTAGGCGGGCAGGCCATACATCTCCAGGAAGGGCTGGAACACCCGGCCCAGGAAGCAGGTTTTCAGCTTGGTGGGGGGCTTGGCGTGGCGCACGTCATCGGCGGTATCGGCTACGCAGGACAGGTTGGGGAACCGGGCGAGCGTTTCCTCGATTTCCGGCACCGCCGCCGCCGGCACCCAGCCGGTGAGGTAAAAGGTGCCCTTGCTGCGGCAGGCGTACTGGCGCAGCCCGCAGCACTCGCTGTGGTAGCGCAGGTAGGAGTAGCTGGATAGAATGTGCTCCCGCTCCTGCCGGCGCAGCTCCTCCAGCTCCTGCCCCACCTGGGCCACCGCCGCCTGGGCGGCCTCCACCTGGGCGTTGAGCTCTGCCGTGGCGTTGTCCACTGTCCCGCCGGGCGGGTCCTCCAGACGAATGCGTACAAAGTGCAGGGAATTGAACAGGGAGTCCACCTTGTGGTGGGCCTCCTTGGTGGTGAAGTAGACCCCATATACCCGCCGGGCGCCCAGGGTGGTGGGGACGAAAAAGATGTCCTCCTCCTCGTTGAGGGCCTCCCGGAAGCCGTCATAGGTCTCCCGGGGCAGGTAGCCGTATCGGAACCGGGCGTGATCCAGGCCCCAGAGCTCGTCCAGGCTGACGTTGAGTCCCCGGAGGTTCTGGAGCTGGTCCACCATGCTGCGGGCCTCGTCGGCCTTGTGCTCCAGCTCCTCCCTCCGCCGGTGCAGGGCGGCGATGCGCCCGGAGAGGGAATCGAAATAGGAAGCGAAATCCTCCAAGGGGGAAGCGGGGTCGAAGGGGGCATAGGCCAGGGGGATGCCCGCCTCATCGGCCACCTCCACCGAGCGGTGGAGGAGTGCGCTGTAGGGGTTTTCCAGCTCCAGGGGCCGCAGGCCCTTCACGCTCCGCATGAGCTGCAGGGCGTTTTCCGGGTGGAACTCCTGGTCGATGACGCAGGCGCGCACCACATCGTCAAACCGCTCCAGCGGCCCGGCGATGGTGAGCAGCTTCATCGGGACAACGGACATTGCGGTAGCTCCTTCCTTGACATGGGCTTGGGGGGCTTATTGGCCCACCAGATCTGCGAGTTCTGCGCGGTAAGGGACGCCGTATTTCACCGACTCGATCACGTTAATCAGCACACTCAGCTCCAGCTCCTTGAGCTCCAGGTACGCCACGGCGGTGTAAATGGAGGGGGGCACGGCGGCGAGCTGACGCTTGTTGAAGCGGCAGATGGCCCGCTGGTAGTACTCCTCCACCGCGCCCACCGCCACGCCGTCGAAGCAGTCCCGGTAGGGGGAGTCCCGCAGCAGGGCGAAGACGTCGTCCACGCCGGGGGCGGCGCAGAGGGCGCGGGTGAAGTCGGGGTTGAGGCGGTAGTGAAAGGGGAAGAGAACGCGCAGATAGGTCTCCGGCTCCGTCTGGGGGAAGTAGGTTTTGAGGCGGAGCACATGGATGATGTTGAGCAGGTCGATCTGCTCCCCCAGGGCGCGGAGAAGTACCTTCTGGGTGCGGCCGGTATACTGCCGGTGGACGATGCGGTAGAGGTGGGAGAAGTAGGCGGTGCGCAGGGCGGCCTCCGCCAGGGTGAAGTCGGGCAGTGCGCCGTCCCGGCTTGGGCGCAGGTGCCGGAGCACGGGCGCGTAGATGGTGTCGCGGGCAGCGTCCAGGAGCTGGTCGTAGCTGGTGCAGGAGGCCAGGGCCCCCTCGTCCAGCCGCAGGCGGAGGGGCACCGCAGACGTGGGGGGAGGCTCCTTGGCGTAGCGGCCGGTCTTGAGCCGGCGCAGGGCGGCCAGGAGGGCGCTCCGCTCCGCAGCCCGGAGCTGGAACTGCATCAGGGGCTTGTCCTCCCGGGGGACGTAATAGGACAGGCTCCGGTACTCCAGCCGCAGCTCGTCCCGCAGAGCGCCCTCCATCTCCACCCGGCCCACGTAGGACCAGGCACCGGGGGGGACCAGGGACAGGGCGCGGCTCCAGCCCGGATGCTGCCGCAGGGCCTCCAGCAGTTCGGCCTCATTTTTCAGCCCGGCCAGCCGGGCAAAGTCGTCCGCCCGCAGGCGCTTGCCGTAGAGGGCGCGGATCTTGGCGGACAGCGCGCCGTAGGTCATCTCCGCGTTTTTCACGGCTGTACGCCCACGATCAGGGAGAACAGGGTGTCCACCCAGCGCTCCTTGTTTTTCTCATAGGACGCCTCCACCGCGCGCATGGTCTGCTCCAGCTTTCGGTCCAGCCGGTCCAGCGCCTCCTCGGCGGCGGCCTCCTCAGTCTGCTGCACCTGCTCCAGCCGCTGCCGGGCCCGCGCCAGATAGCTCTCGCGCATAGCGGAGATCTCCTGCTCCAGGCCGGCCTGGAGCTGCTGCCGCCTGGCACGGGACTCCTCCGCCAGCACCTTGGCGCCCTGTTCGGCGGCCATGATCTGGCTGACCATCTCGGCGTAGTCCATCGTAACACCTCCGTCGTTGTTTGAAGTGAAAAGGGATTTGTACGTCACCGTTTATCATACCATATTGAGAGATGGATTTCTACAAGAAAATGGCAGGGATAAATAAAATATTTCATCATACCGCACAAAGCGGCGAATGCCGCGCGAGGGAGCTTGAATGCGCTATTGTAATCCTGGGAGGGGGCGTATATAATAAGAGTTTATAAAGCTGTCCCGCGGCTTGCGCGGGCTCAAATGCAGATGGGAGGAAGTATTATGGCAAAGTTGCTCCGGCTTCTGGAACAAGACTGCACGCTGACCCATGAACAGCTTGCATCCATGACGGATATGACCGTGGCGGACGTGAAGGCCGCCATTCAGCGCTATGAGGCGGACAAGACCATCCTGGGCTATCAGGCCATCGTGGACTGGGACCGCACCGACCGGGAGGCGGTCACCGCCCTCATTGAGGTGAAGGTGACGCCCCAGCGGGGCGACGGCTTTGACCGGGTGGCCGAGCGCATCTACCAGTACGACGAGGTGGAGAGCGTCTATCTGATGAGCGGCGCCTTTGATCTCACCGTCATTATCTCGGGCCGCACGCTGAAAGAGGTGGCCCAGTTTGTGGGGGAGCGCCTGTCCACCCTGGAGGACGTGACGGGCACCGCCACCCATTTTATCCTGCACAAGTACAAGGAGAAGCACCTGATCTTTGAAAAGCAGGAGCAGCAGGAGAAGGAGTGGATCTTTTCATGAATTACGATGAAATACTCTGCCGGCGCATCCAGGAGGTCAAACCCTCCGGCATCCGGCGCTTTTTCGATATCCTGGAGGAGATGAAGGATGCCATCTCTCTGGGCGTGGGGGAGCCCGATTTCGTCACCCCCTGGCACATCCGGGACGCGGGCATCTACTCTCTGGAGAAGGGCTTCACCAAGTACACCTCCAACGCCGGCATGGCGGAGCTGCGCCGGGAGATCGCGGCCTACCTGAACCGCCGCTTCGGCCTGCAATACGACTTCGCCCATCAGATTGTGGTCACAGTGGGCGGCAGCGAGGCCATCGACCTGGCCCTGCGGTGCATCCTCAACCCCGGCGATGAGGTGATCATCCCCGTGCCCTCCTTTGTGTGCTACGGGCCCCTGACGTCCATGGCCGGGGGTACGCCGGTGTACGTGGAGCTGAAGGCGGAGAACGAGTTCCGCCTCACCGCCGCGCAGCTCCGCGCCGCCCTCACCCCCCGCACCAAGGCCGTGGTGCTCCCCTTCCCCTCCAACCCCACCGGCGGTATTCTGGAGCGGGCTGATCTGGAGGCGCTGGCCGGGGTGCTGAAGGACACCAACGCCATGGTCATCTCCGACGAGATCTACGCCGAGCTGACCTACGGCCAGAAGCACGTGTCGCCCGCCAACCTGCCCGAGCTGTACGACCGCACCATCGTGGTCAACGGCTTCTCCAAGAGCCACGCCATGACCGGCTGGCGCATGGGCTACGTCTGCGGCCCTGCGCCCATCCTCCAGCAGATGCTCAAGCTCCACCAGTTCGGCATCATGTCCGCCCCCACCACCAGCCAGTACGCCGCCATTGAGGCCATGCGCAACGGCGACGTGGACATCGAGAAGATGCGGGACGAGTACGACGGCCGCCGCCGCTATCTGGTGGAGGGCCTGCGCCGCATCGGCCTGCCCTGCTTCGAGCCCAAGGGCGCCTTTTACGTGTTTCCCGACATCCGGGGCACCGGCCTGACCTCCGACGAATTCTGCGAGCGGTTTTTGATGGAGGAGAAGGTGGCCGTCATCTCCGGCGCCGCCTTTGGCCCCGGCGGCGAGGGCTTCATCCGCTGCTGCTACGCCACCAGCATGAAGGACATCGCCGAGGCCCTGACCCGCATGGACAACTTCCTGACCAACCTGCGCAAGAAGCAGGCCCGGGAGGGCTGAGCTTCCATCCACCCCCATTCATAAGAGGAGGCAGCATATGTACATCACCTGTCTGGACATGGAGGGCGTGCTGGTCCCCGAGATCTGGATTGCTTTCGCCGAGGCCAGCGGCATCCCCGCCCTCAAGCGCACCACCCGGGACGAGCCCGATTACCACAAGCTGATGGAGTACCGCCTGGGCATACTGCGGGAGCACGGCCTGGGGCTGCGGGAGATTCAGGCTACCATTGCCCAAATCTACCCCCTGCCCGGCGCGCGGGCGTTTCTGGACGAGCTGCGCAGCTTCACCCAGGTGCTCATCCTCAGCGACACCTTTGAGCAGTTCGCCCAGCCCCTGATGAAAAAGCTGAACTGGCCCACCCTGTTCTGCAACACCCTGGAGGTGGCGCCCGACGGGGCCATCACCGGCTTCCGCATGCGTTGCCCCCAGTCCAAGCTGACCACGGTGAAGGCCCTACAGTCCATCGGCTACGACACCATCGCCGCCGGGGACAGCTACAACGACCTGGGCATGATCCAGGCCAGCCGCGCCGGCTTCCTCTTCAAGAGCACGGCGCAGATCAAGGCCGACCACCCGGAGGTGCCCGCCTACGAGGGCTTTGACGAGCTGCTGGCCGCCATCCGGCGGGCCATGGACTGAGGAGGGCGGACGTATGCGCGACCCGTTTGACGGCCTGGCCTTCCGCCCGGCGGACATCCTCCTGCCCCAGAACTGTGATTACACCAAGTGGTCGGTGGTGGCCTGCGACCAGTACACCTCCCAGCCGGAGTACTGGCAGGAGGTGGAGGAGCTGGTGGGCTCCGCCCCATCCACCCTGCGCCTGATCCTGCCCGAGAGCTGCCTGGACGGCCCAAGCGTGGAGACCGACATCATGGAGGTCAACAACACCATGACCCGCTACCTGCGGGAGGAGCGGTTCTGCACCCTGCCCGCCAGCCTGATCTATGTGGAGCGGCGGCTGGACAACCTGCGCCTGCGCCGGGGCCTGGTGGGCATGGTGGATCTGGAGCAGTACGACTACGAGCCCGGCGCGGAGGCCCAGGTGCGGGCCACCGAGGGCACCGTCATGGCCCGCATTCCGCCCCGGGTGGCGGTGCGCAAGAACGCCCCCCTGGAGCTGCCCCACGTGATGCTGCTGGCCGACGACCCGGAAAAGACGGTGCTTGAGCCCCTCTCCGCCCGCAAGGACCAGATGGAAAAGGTGTACGACTTCGACCTCATGGAGCGGGGCGGCCACATCGCCGGCTGGCGGCTGGACGGGGAGAGCATGGCCCTGGTGGCCGCCGCCCTCCGGAAGCTGGCCGATCCGGCGGCCTTCCGCGCCCGCTACGGCGTGGAGGACAAGCCGGTGCTCCTCTTCGCCGTAGGGGACGGCAACCACTCCCTGGCCACCGCCAAGGAGTGCTATGAGCGGCAGAAGAAGCTCACCCCCAGGGAGCAGTGGGACAGCCTGCCCGCCCGGTACGCCCTGTGCGAGCTGGTCAACCTCCACGACGCCTCCCTGGAGTTCGAGCCCATCCACCGGGTGGTCTTCGGCGTGGAGCCGGAGCGGGTGGTGGAGGAGCTGCTCTCCGCCCTCCCCGGCGCATACCGGGGGGAGGGGGACGGCCATGTGCTCCGCTTCTCCCATGCCGGGGGGAAGGGCGCGGTCACTGTGCCCCGCCCGGAGGCCCAGTTGGAGGTGGGCACCCTCCAGCCCTTCCTGGACGCCTATGTGAAGGAGCACGGGGGGAGCATCGACTACATCCACGGCGCGGATGTGGCCCGGGATCTGGCCGCCCGCCCCGGCAATATCGCCTTCCTGCTGCCCGCCATGGGCAAGGAGCAGCTCTTTCCCACCGTCATCCGGGACGGGGTGCTCCCCCGCAAGACCTTCTCCATGGGGGAGGCCCACGACAAGCGCTTTTACCTGGAGGCGCGCAAGATCCGATAAGGGGGTGACCCGATGCCCGTTCTGGAAACAAGGGCCTACGCCAAGCTGAATCTCTCTCTCGACGTGCTGGACCGGCGGAGCGACGGTTACCACGAGATGCGCATGGTCATGCAGACCGTGACCCTCAGCGACGCCCTCCGCCTGGAGACCGGCACGGGAAAGCCCCTGTCCATGCGCAGCAACCTGGGCTTCCTGCCCGCCGACGAGCGCAACCTGGCGGCGGCCGCCGCCCTGCGCCTGTGCGCGGAGACGGGGGCGGACTGCGGCGGGCTGTCCATTGAGCTGGACAAGTCCATCCCGGTGTGCGCCGGGCTGGCGGGGGGCAGCGCCGACGCCGCTGCCGTCCTGCGGGGGCTCAACCGCCTGCTGGGGCTGGGCCTCCCGCCGGAGCGGCTGGAGGCCATCGGGGCCCGGGTGGGCTCCGACGTGCCCTACTGCGTCCGGGGCGGCACCGCCCTGGCCGAGGGGCGGGGGGAGGTGCTCACCACTCTGCCCGCCCTGCCCGACTGCCATGTGGTGCTGTGCAAGCCCGCCTTCTCGGTGCCCACGCCGGAGCTCTTCGCCAGGCTGGACGGCTGCCGCATCCGCCGCCGCCCGGACACCGCCGGTCTGCTGGCCGCCCTGGCGGCGGGGGATCTGGCTGGAGTGGCCCGGCGCATGTATAACGTGTTTGAGGATGTGCTCCCCGAGCGGCGGGGCGCGGAGGTGCAGCGCATCAAGAACGCCCTCGTTCAGCAGGGGGCCCTGGGGGCCTCTATGAGCGGCACCGGCTCCACCGTCTTCGGCCTGTTCGACCGGGAGGAGGCCGCCCGCCGGGCCTATGAGCTGCTCCAGGAGAGCTACCGGGATACATTTTTGGCCCGCAGCCTGGAAAAAATGGTATAGAAACCGGCATCACCGTCCACAATGTAGGCACTACATAGTGGACGGTGATGTTTTATGAAGCAATCCAAGACCCTGCGCCGCTGGGAGCTGGCGCTGCTGCTGGGGGTGGCCTGCGCGGCCCTGCTGGGGGTGTGGCTGGACGGGGCCCAGGCGGCCCTGTCCGACCAGGTGATCCGCCTGCACGTGCTGGCCAACTCGGATTCCGAGGCCGACCAGGCCCTCAAGCTCCGGGTGCGGGACCGGATTCTGGCTGAGGCGGAGGAGCTGTTTGTTCCCGGAGCCGGCCGGGCGGAGACAGAGGAGCTCCTCCGCGCCCACCTGTACGACCTGGCCGCCGCCGGGGCGGAGGTGGTGGGGGAGGCGGGCTATTCCTATCCGGTGACCGCCTCACTGGTGCACGACTACTGGTTCCCCACCAAGACCTATACCGACTTCGCCCTCCCGGCAGGGGCGTACACCGCCCTGCGCATCGAGATCGGCGCGGGGGGCGGGCAGAACTGGTGGTGCGTGGTGTTCCCGCCCCTATGCCTGGGCTCCGTCAGCGAGACCACGCAGGAAACCGCCCTGGAGGCCGGGCTGACGGAGAACCAGGTCTCCCTGATGACCGGGGAGGACGAGGGCTACGTGGTGAAGTTCAAGGCCGTGGAGCTGCTGGAGCAGTTCAAGGGCTGGCTGGAAGGGCGATAAAAAGCGGCCTGCGCAAAGGTGCGCCCCCATAAGGAAGTAATTTAATTGTCGCAGAGCGGCATGGCTGAAAAGTCATGCCGTCCTGCCTTTTCTTTGCCGTTCCACGGTCTGAGCGGCACCCGGCAGGTTGACTTCTCCAATGAAGTTCCAGACCAGTTCGATCTTCTGCCTGCGATGGCCGCTGGACTTGTCCGGCGCATGGACGATGATCTTCTTTACAAACTCATTGACGATGGTGGGCGTCAGTTCCCGGATGCCCACATATTTTCGCACAATGGCTGCAAAGCTGGCAAAATCGGCTTGATCCTGTTCAAAGGTTTCTACTGCGTCCCGCCATGCCTTGACCTGCTCCGTCAGTTCTTTTTGTTCTGCCTCATAGTCGGCGGAGAGTTTCAAGAACCGTTCATGGCTGATCGTACCGCTGATGTCGTCCTCATAAATGCGTTTGAAAATCCGGTCAAGTTCGCCAATACGCTTTTCCGCTTGGGCGATTTCGCGCCTGCGCTTCTTGGCCTCTTTTTCGGCTTCTTGGAACCGTTGCTTTTTCGCGGCTTCCCCAAATGCCATGGCATCGTCAAAGAACAGTGCCGTCACATCGAAAATCCGCTGCAACACAAACAGTTTCAGCGTTTCTTCCCGGATAAAGTGCATGGTACAATCACCCGTATTACTCTTATACCGGGAGCAACGATAGCAGTCTTGCTGCGGTGTCATGTTTTTGCCGGTGGCGAAATGCAGCTTGCTTCCACAGTCGGCGCAGTACAGCAGGCCGGAAAACAACCCTTGCCGTTCGGCTTGCTTGGCCGGGCGGCGTTTGTTCTCCCGCAGCTCCCGTACCCGTGCAAAGACTTGTTCTTCGATAATGGCGGGCTGGGTATTGGGGAAAATTCGCTGGTTCTCCGGGGCGTTATGCAGCCGCTTTTTCAGCTTGTGGGACTTGGAATAAGTCTTGAAATTTACCGTACAGCCGGTGTACTCTGGCCGCTCCAAGATTCCCGCAACAGACTTCGGGCTCCATTGGTACGGCTTCTCCGGCAGCGGCTTTCCGTCCCGTTGGGCGTAGTGAGCTTTAACCGTCAGGACGTGTTGGGCGGTCAGCAGCTTGGCAATCTGCATGGGGCCTTTCCCTGAAATGCACAGGTCAAAAATCCGTTTGACAATCTCGGCGGCTTCCTCGTCCACAATCCACTTCTTTTTGTCTGCCAGGTCTTTCTGATACCCGTAGGGCGGATTGGTGCAGAGGTGTTCCCCGGCGTTTCCTTTGGCTCGCATAACAGCCCGGATTTTCTTGCTGGTATCGCGCGCGTAGAAGTCGTTGAACAGATTACGGAACGGGGTAAAATCATTGTCCCCCTTGTCGCTGTCCACGCCGTCATTGATGGCGATATACCGAATATCGCGCTCGGCAAAGAAACTCTCGGTATAGTAGCCCACTTTCAGATAGTCCCGCCCCATACGGGACATATCCTTGACAATAACGGTTCTGATCTTTCCTGCTTCGGCAAGCCGGATCATCTCATTCCATCCCGGACGGTCAAACGTCACCCCGGAAACACCGTCGTCGATGAAAAAGGTGGGATTGGGAAAACCGCTATCGGTTGCGAACTTCATAAGGATTTTCTTTTGGAAAGCGATTTGTCAAGGGTATTTTTCCATGTCACATCAAAAATCCAAACATGATCCAATCTTAAAAACTTTTCTCACAGCATTCATCTCTATCACAGCTTTTTTACATCTTCAACATAGATAGAAACTTCGCCGCACTTCGGACAGATTGCTACCTTCGGCTTGCCAATCCTGCCGCCGAACAGCTTATTTTCGTTCGATGACATTACAATCCCATATCCTGCGCCTTCTACCTTGATGGCGCAGTTTTCTTTCATTTCCGCTCCACATCTGAGACACTTTCTCATAAATAAATCCTCCGTTTCTTTTTATGGATTTCCGGCAGTACAGCCGCCCCGTTATGTTCTCAACCGAAAGGTTTTCGGCGCAAGGCGGTATACCAAAATACTGGCGACAATACTGTAAAGCACACAGAAAACAATCGTCATTATTCCAAATATCATAATCGGCATACGAAGCTGCATAAGAACAAAGCAGACAACATAGGTTACTGACAAAACAATCCGGTATGTGCCGCTTTTCAGCTCTGTCCCTGCGTTGTAAGGCTGGAGCAGATAGTAAATCGTCAAATAATGAATCGAGAAGAACAGGCTCATACACAGGATAGAAACAATCAGCACCACATAATTCAGCGGATTGTCCGTTCCTCCGGTGGCAAACAGGATCAGCGCCAGCCCGATGCCGATAACCAACGCCGGAACAGCGTTAATTTTCATAATCTCACGCAGGCGGATCTGAAATAGCCGCAGGATAAAGCTCGGCTGCTTATAGAAGGAATAGGTCAGCAGGCTGTGATCACAATTCATAAAAAGAGCCTGTGTAAAGTTCGTGCCACGGTTGATGGCGTACATGATAAACACAAAATACGGAAGCCAAGTCATCACGATTTCGTTAATGACGTTTTTTTCTTCGGGCAGCAGATAGACTCCTACCAGCACAGCGGCAACAAGGAAAGCGCACACATAGGAAATCTTCTTTGTCGAGTTCCAAAGTATCTTTTTGTGCCTTTTGATAAACAGCTCGTTCAGATACTCGAAGCCCTTGCGATTGCTGCTAATGGAAGTATCTGCGGATATTTTCTTTTCATTTGCCTGCTTTACAACCTGAGCCACCGCAGCGCTGTCTATCTGATAGTTCAAGCCGGCTAATAATTCTTTGTTGATTGCATAATAATCATGGAAGGTAAGCACCTTTTTCAGTCCGATTGCTCCCAACGGAATACAAACTAAAAAGAGGATCATTGCCGCCAACTCCGGTACAGCAAAGCCAAAAGCGGGCGGAGCATAGGCTGCGGCTAAAAGCAGGGCGATACAGCCCCACACATATTTGGACAGCTTGTTTTCGTTGTAGCCAAAGCCCCTTTTCTCATAATCCCACAGGGTAACAGCCGCCGCAAACAGCTTCATACCCGCTATGCAAAGGGGCAGGAGCAGACAAAACCACAACGGTACGCCTCTATCCATACCGAACAGAATGGTAAACGGCATAAAGCCGATAATGACCTTCAGTATGGAGTAGAAATAGTTTACCAGCGTATATTCCCGTGCGTTCATACGCATAAGAATCATCGCATAATACTTATCTTTGGTCGGATTAAAAATGTGCGTGTTTTCAAAGCTGCCGATTACCGTGAGAAACAGCAGGATATGCAGGAACACCTCATTATCCGGCAGTCCTTTATAAAGGATACCAATACCGCATACCATCGTGATAAAGTAAAGGAACTTGCCGAGAAACGCAGATACGATTTCCCACAGTACGGACAAAATGTTTGCAAAGGCTTTCAGTCCCTTTACCTGATACAGCGTTGCCGGAAGCAGCCGCTTTAAGAGCGGTATCTGTTTTAAGGAAAACAGGATACCGTTGACACGGTATGTATTTTTCAGGGAAAAAGATATTCTGAGCGTCTTATTCATTTCCTTCCTCCCTGAGTGCCGCAATGATTTTATCCTTAAATTCCCGGCTATTAAGATCGGTTTTTTCTACGACCTCCAGCTCGCCGTGATTAAGCAGCACGATCTCATCGCAGAGATCAAGCGCCAAATCCATAATATGAGTGGAGAAAATGGTAATGCGGTCTTGTTTCAGTGAACGGAGCAGTTGTTTCATTTCTTCCGCCACCACGACATCGAGGGATGTCAAAGGCTCGTCCAGCAGCAGGATATTCGGCTGAGCGATGATGTTGATGAGCATTTGCATTTTGTTTTTCATACCGTGGGAGTAGTCCTTGAGCAGTTTGTCCCTGTCCTCCGGCTCAATGCTCATATAATCGAAATACTCATCAATGCTTTTCGGATTTTTGATAGACTTCTCATTGATGTCCATAAAGAACTTCAAAAACTCCCTGCCTGTAAGAAACTCCGGCACGGTCGGGGTAGAGAGTACATATCCGATGTCCTCTGCGGCTACCTCACGGCGGGCACCGTTTTCATCTTCTATATAGAAATTGCCGCTGTCCGCCTTCAAATCCCTGTTCAGACAGTTGAACAGCGTTGTTTTTCCAGCGCCGTTTCTGCCCAGCAGCCCGTAAATTTTCCCTTCTTCAAATGTAAAATCAATATCTCTGAGAACTTCCTTTTTCTCAAAACTCTTTGATAAATGCTCTATCACAAATTTCATAATATCCTCCGTCACATCTTATGCTGGTAATATGCCATCAAAATAAAATCAAGGATTGTTTTCAGCAGGAAAGCGCCTACAAGGGTAAGAACAGTCCATAGTGGTGCGTCGAAAAAAATACATACCCAAGCGCCTGCCATCAGCAGCCAGTGCAGTATCTCTCCGGATATTGCCTGCGCTTTGCTGCGAATGAGTTGATTGCGCTCGTCTTTTTCCTCAATCTCATTGATTTTCATCAGATCGGGATTTTTTGCGCCCCACAGAGCGACGCACCATTTTGCAATCCCATAGCCGAACAATCCGGCACCTATGCCGATCATTGCGCCGCTTTGCGAATCGCTCAAACAGTCCTGTAAAAGAAATCTTGCGCTCAGAGCCAAAGCAATGCCGACTATGCCGATTACAAGATATGTTCCGGTTTTCTTCTTCATTGCTTTTCCTCCTCGTAAATGAAAATATCTTCAATGCTCATATCAAAATACCGTGCAAGCTTAAACGCCAATGTAATTGAAGGATTGTATCGTCCGTTTTCCAACGAGCCAATGGTCTGCCGGGATACTTCCAGTGCGGTAGCCAGTTCTTCCTGCTTGATTCCCCGTTCTTTCCGAATTTCCTCTAAACGGTTTTTCACGGCGCGCCTCCTTTCTATGGAAAGCCAGCTTTCCATATCTCTATTATAATGAAAAGTGCAGAAATGTCAAGCGCGCTTTCCGTTCTTTGCAAACGAATTTAGTTTTAGCGAACGGGAACTATAGTTACCGTTCTTGTTCAATCTTTTTCTTATAAAAAGTCTGCCGTCCCTTCTGCGCCTGCCGTACCATTCTCTGCACAGCCCGCCGCTCCATATCCTCGTGCAGCATCCGGGAAACCGTTTTTTTGCTGTCAAACATCAAAAGCGGGCTGTACTTTTCGCCGTAAACCTCCTGCGCCCGGTTCACCGCTTCCTGCTCCATGTCGGGGCGGATGGCCTGTCTTGCTTCATACAGTTGCACCGGATCGAAGCCCTGGGCCTGCTCCCGAAACCCTGCATACTCGGTCAGGGCAGCGTCCAACTCGGTGGAATATTTCTGTTCCTGCTCTTCCAGCCGTTTCAGACTCTGCTCCATAGTGGCGATGTCTTTAGGAAATTTATCGCTGGCATCTTCCTCGGAATATGCCAGCGACGCCAGAAGCAGATTCTTCTCCGAACACAGTTCCTCCAAATCCTCTGTCAGAGCCGCAATCTTTGCCGCCAGTTCCCGGTGCCGGAACACATGGACAGCAGAGAGTGACTTTTTCTCGGAAAGCAGGCTGCGGCGCTCTTTCGTCTTATCCCGAATGTCCTTTGCAAGCTGATTGTACTGTGTGAGGGCGGGGCGCAACGTATTCAGCGAAGCGTTCAGGCGTCCCTTGCCCTTGCGGAGATAAACCAGCTGATAGCAGAACAGCAGCAGATTTTTACGCAGATTCTCCATGGCCTCGGCAAGTGCCGGGATGGTATTTTTAACTGTCTGCGCCAGCTTTTTGACCTGCCCTCTCAGTTCTCGGAGCAGGGCATTGTCCGCTTTGATCTGCCGGTTCAGTTCGCAGCGATCGGAGATGATGCCGCGCCGCTCCAATGCCTGGGCTGCCACACCCTCATGGATGGTGGGCCGCTCCTCCAGGCCGCGCTCGGCATGGCTGCGGTGGTCGATGCGGCTGTCGTGACCGGCCAGTTCCAGACCGCGGTTCGCTGCCGTGGCCCACGCCTCGCGCCAGACGAGCAGTTGTTCCTCGCTGTTCCACCGCGCAGAGATGGGGTTCTGCCTGCCGTACCGGGTGCTTTTTGGGTGTTTGTCCATCCGTACATATCCATGCGCCTGCGCGGCGGACGGTGCCATGTACACCTTCTTTTTGCCCACTTTGTAGGGATACTGCTTCTCCCAGCCCTCGGCCTGTGAGGCTTTGAACTCGGCGGCGGTAAAGCCCCGTTCTTCGCCGTCTTTGACGCAAAGATATTCTTTCTCAGTCTTGTACTGCCAGGTGCCGTGTTCATCCAGCGGGCGCACGGTCAGCAGGATGTGGGCGTGGGGATTGTGGCCATCGGTATCGTGAATTGCAACGTCGGCGCACATCCCTTCATCTACGAACTGCTCCCGGATAAAATCTTGCAGAAGCTCGATCTGTTGCTGGCGTGACAGCTCGATGGGCAGCGCGGCGACAAACTCCCGCGCCAGACGGCTGTCCTTGGTTTTCTCCGCTTCTTCCACGGCGTTCCAGAGTTTTTCCCTGTCCTGCCATTCCGGGGAAGCCATTGGCGGCAGGAACACTGCCTGCCAGGCAAGGCCCTGTTTGCGGGTGTAGTCATGCTGCACCCCGTCGTAATCGTTGAGCATCCGGGAACAGCTCAGATAGGCCGAAGCGGCCACGGCGGAGCGCCCCGCGCCCCGGCTGACCATCTTGGCCTCCAAATGATAAATCGCCATAAATCACCTTGTCCTTTCTAAAGGGGTGCTGGAATTGTTCACCCCCTTTTTCTCAAAAAGGGCGTCGTGAATCACGACACCCAACCAAACAGGGGATGGAACGATTTGTTTCGCCCCCTATATTTGCGGCAAAGCTGCCGGTGGCAGGTTTGCGCAGGCAGATGATGAAGGGGCTTCCAACACGGAAACGCCTTGCCATCTGCGTGGACGATGACAGCAGAACCAGCGGGCTGTGGCATCGTCCAGCGGCTCCCGCAGGAGACGCAATCCCCCTCGGAGAGCGCACGTGCCCGACCAACGGGAGGGCTACCACCGCCTGCTTTAGCAGGTGGTGAGTAAGTGCGCCCTTCTCAGGGAAAAAAGGAGGGAGGCTCCCGGTTTCCCGGAGACCTCCCAGCTCATTTAGTCTTGCCCAGACAACTTCTGTATCAGATAATCCTCCAGTACAGACAGCTCCATCGTCCGTACCTCCGGCAGCACCTTTTCCAAAATCGCGCCCTCCTGAATGAGCCTGCGCGTTCTCGCTTTGCGCTCCTTGACACGATCCCGCGCCTGCGCTTCCTCCAATCGGTGCTGCGCCTGCAACAGCTTCTTTTCTGTATCTGTCATGTGAACATCCTCCTTATCTTCGCCTCTTCCAGACGATCTCATAGCCCAGCGCATCGGCAAGCTGAGCAGCTTCCGTGTAGCGTAGGGACTCCCGCTGGAGCTTGTTGGACAGGTTGGAGACGCTGTCAGACCAGCCATGCTCATCATGCAGCAGATCGACCACTTCCTGCATGGTCATGCCCTGACGGACGATGTACGACTTGATCTCATTTCTCAGATTGGATTTCATTGGCTTTTTACCTCCGTATTTTCGTGATGTTGGTTTTTGAGTAAGTGAACTGTGTGTGTTTTGCGGTGAAAAATCTGCCGTGCCGCAAATCCGCTCAGATTTCCGTCCGTGATGCCCTGTTCGCAACAGCACCCTATCGGTTTCATCGTTCTGCGTGAGAACATACGGAACGGCAGAATATGCCGCAGTCCGGTGCAGCGGCATCACGTTTTGATAAATCACCGGGTGGTGCAATGCGTTCGATCTGCGGCAAAAACCTTCACGGATTTCACAAGCATTGATTCTGGGGCTGCAAAATTGAGCCGCCGGTGTACGGCTCGGTACGGCATAGACGGCTTGTGTACGCTTCTGTACGCCGGTTTTACGTATCAGGCACTCATTCGCAGCTTTGCAAGCGGCTGATTTTATACTCTGCCGTGAATTACTTCCCAAAACGCACAAGCAAAAACGGTTTTTAAGAATGAAATCAAAAACAGCCGTACAGAGTGTACGGCGGTACGGTAATTTTGAAGTCCATTCCTCATTTTTAATACGGCAGTGGATTGACCACCTCAATGCCCATGAACCCGCGCACCCGCTTGCCGCCGACATGGACGTTATTGGTGGCTCTGATAGCTCTGAACACCCTTGCGCTCCATGTCCATCTTGCACTCAGATGTGACAATGGATTTGATGTAATTCGTCTTGGGTAGGGCGCTTATATCCATATCATCATCCACCATCAGGAGCTTGTTTTCCAAATCCGCACGGCTGAACCGGTTGCTCTCGACCTTCTGGATGCTGGTGGTATTCATGCTGTCGCCCAGCAGTGAGCGCATGACCAGTCCGATACGGCTTTTTCCCTCGCCGCCCTTGCCGATGAGCATGAGCATTTTCTGTCCCTTGGTAGTCGGCAGCAGGCAGTAACCAAGGAACTCCTGCAAAGTGGGAATGTCCTCCGGTTGCAGCAGCTCGGACAGGAATTGCAGCCAGCGGTTTGGTGCAGGTGCATTGGGATTATAAGAGACGGTCAATCGGTTGTTGCAGTAGCTCTTATTGGCGGTAAAGCTGCCGTCCATGAAATACGTCCCGTTGGCAACATGGATGCGGTCCGTCTCAATAGGCAGTGGCGGCGAATACGCTTGCAGCTTGATGCTGGCAAGCAGATTTGTCACGACTTTGGACAAGCCAGAGGTCAGCACTCCGGAGATTTCCTCCAGAATGAGATTGCCGATCTGCCCCTCGTCCTCAATGAGACCGTCAACCGTGAACAGCCGCCCGCGCACACATTTCATGGGGTGCTTGTCCAAAAACTGCTGGCAGAACAGCACTTCATTGATGTGTCTGCCGTCGTACCACTCAGGCCACGTCCGCGCTGTCATATCCATCTTCCGATTCCTCCTTGTGAATTTTCTCTAAGCGCTGCCGCAGCCTGTCCAATTTACCGTCCGCCATCTGCTGCTGAACCACTTCGGCACGTTCAAAAGAATCGCCAGCACAAAGAATATCCAAGTAATATTCCGTCTGGTCGAGTTTGTGACAGGCTTCCACAAACCGTGCGTGAACAGGTTCATAAGACAATTTTGGCGCATACCGCACCTTCCAGTCCCGCAGCACGCAGGCGTAATCGGACAGAACAGAAAAGCACAGCCGCTCGTTTTCCATGAGCTGCTGTGCTTCTGTTCGGATGCGTTTTGCGTGGAGCGCTGCTACGCTGGGCGGTTTATCCGGGCTGAGATGCAAATCTGCCATCAGCTTCCGTGCCGCATCATACGGCGAAAGCTGAAACAGTCTGCCTACGAAGTCGATTACGTCTCCGTGCTCCCCGCAGGCGAAGCAATAAAAATGATCGTCCGCCACATACAGGCTGGGGTGCCGGTCGTTGTGAAAGGGGCAGAGGGCTTTGCCGTACCTGTTCACATCGATCCCGTATAGTTCTGCCGCCTCCCGCAGATTGACGTTTTCTTTTATGATTTCAAAAATACGCATGGTACCTCCATTTCTGCGCAAAAACGGCGGCCTGCCCGATGTGGGGCAAGCCGCCGTCTGCGTCTTTTCTTATGCTGTTTTCGTTTCTTTCTCGTTCTTAGCTTCTCGCAAGGCTTTCTTCCGCGCGCCCTGCCGCTTGATCTGCGCTGCATACCGGCAATCATCAGAGCAGTATTTGGCGCTGCTTCGCGTCGTAGGAAACACCTTGCCGCAGTTTTCGCAGGCACACTCTCGGCTGCGGCTCTCTGCCGCCTCCTGCCGGTAGAATTTTGCCCGGCAGTTGGGGCCGCAGAACAGAGTGTTCGTCCGTTTGGATGCAAATTCCTGACCGCAGCACTTGCAGGTCAGCGTGAAAGGCTGACCGACAGCGTGTTCGCCAGCCTTGATTTTCTGATACCGTTCCCGGCTTTTAATGCGGTGTCTCTTGAGCTGCTCCTGCCGCTTGATTTCTTCCTCGGTCAGCTCCGGTGCGGGAAGCTCAAACTGCCCGATAAAGCGAAGGTGAATTTCCACCTCCTGCACCCGGTCGCCGTCGATACGCTCCGGGGCATGGACGATGATTTTCTCAATAAACTCATTGATCATGGGCGTGGTCAACTCGGAAAAATCGGTGTACTTCCTTGCCAGCTCCAGAAACTGCTCCACACGGGCGGTGTCCTCTGCGAAAGCGGACAGCCTTTCTTCCGCTTCTGTGACAGAGGCTTGCAGCGTTTTTTGCTCGGCTTCGTAATCTGCCAGCAGACTGTCAAAGCGCTCATCGGTGATGCGCCCGACGGCAAAGGATTCATAGAGCTTTTTGATGATGGTGTCCAGCTCAGCAATGCGCTTTTTGTCCTTGCTCAGCTTTCGCTTGGCATCCTTGGCCGCTTCCGACTGCCGGAGCTGGGAGGCGGAGCGCACCTTTTCCATAAACGCCGCCTGATTGGAAATTGCAAAGGTGCTGACCGTTCGGATGGTGTCCAGAATCAGAGTTCGCAGAGCCTTGGTCGTGATATAGTGGCCGCAGCAGGCGGCAGTTCTTTTCTGGCGGGCAAGGGTATAGGAAGAACAATCGAAGAAGTCGGATGGATAGGGATTATTCTCCGTGCCACCTTTGGAGCGATGGTTATACATCTTTTCGCCGCAGTCGGCACAGTACAGAAGACCGGTCAGCGGATTCGCTTCTCCCAGCGTGTCGATGCGCTTGGGTGTCTTGCGGAGCTTCTGCGCAAGCTCCCAAGTCTCCCTGTCCACAATGGCCTCGTGGGTATCCTCGAAGATCAGCCAGTCCTCCTTGGGATTCATCACGGCGTTTTTATCCTTGTAGGACTGCTTGTGGGAACGGAAATTCACCGTATGCCCCATATACTCCGGTTTGGAGAGGATCTGTCCCACGACATAGCCGCTCCAATTATAGGGATTGGAAAATTCCTCTTTGCTTTTCCAGATGCCCTTGCCCTGCTTACCGAAGTACACGGCAGGTGTTTCCACCTTATCCTCAAAGAGAATACGGGCAATATCGTAGGGGCCTTTGCCCTCGATGGTCAAACGGAAGATGCGCCGCACCACGGCGGCAGCTTCCTCGTCGATCAGCCAATGGTATTTGTTCTCCGGGTCTTTCCTGTAGCCATAGATGGCGCAGTTGGTGGTAGGCTTGCCGGATTCTCCCTTGACGCGGATGGCGGTTTTCTGCTTGCGGCTCAGGTCGCGCAGATACCACTCGTTCATGATGTTGAGGAAGGGGGCAAACTCATTGCTGTTCTGGTCGTCGCTGTCCACGCTGTTGGCGATGGCGACAAAGTGAACGCCGTGCTGCCGGAAGAACACCTCCGTATAAAAGCCGGTTTGCAGATAGTCACGCCCCGCCCGGCTCATATCCTTGACGATCACATGGGCAACCTTGCCCGCCTCAATGTCTGCGATGAGCTGCTTCCATGCAGGCCGCTCGAAATTGCCGCCGCTCCAGCCGTCGTCCGTATAGTGCCGGCAGTTGGTGTAGCCTCTCTGCTGGGCATAGCTTTCGAGGTATTTTTTCTGATTCACGATGGAATTGCTATCCCCAGCGTTGTCATCGTCACGGGACAGCCGCTCATAGAGAGCGGTAATTTTGCTTTCAGTCTGTTTCACGCTCATGATGCGCTCCTTTCAGACTGTCGGCTCATTTGTGGTGTCTCCATTATACCACAGGTTCCGTCATTTGTAACCATATCATTGCGTACAATCCGCAAAAATTTATCCTCCATGGTCTCGCCGTCGCCTTCGTTGAACACGACCCTGACCTTGTAGGTGGTGCCGCCGATCCGGCGGATAATAAACTGTTCTCGTTTGTTCTGCTCCATAGGCATCCTCCTTGCGTGATTGGTTGGATTTTGATATAATGTGTTTGGTTCCGTTGGCTGTAAGCCAACCATGTCTTTCTGCTGTTTTTCCATGTCCTATATCCTCCTTTTATTCATTGACAGCTCAGAAAGTAATCCATGCAACTTGAGAGTAGATTACTTTCTCTACTAATAGGAGAAATACGGGTTGTAAATCGGAACTGTTTTTGAAAAAAAGAAAAATATTTTTTCGGGAGGTGAAGCTGTCGTGGAACCATGGGAGGATGAACTGCTGCTGGATGATGATTTTTCCGATGAGGAGGAAGATGCTGAGAAGCAAATAGAGGAAACCGACCTTGAAATGGCTGCGGATGGCTTTGCCGATTGGGAGGATGCGTCGGACGGTGTGCCGGAGGACGAGGCGCTGGAGGAAGCGCTTGCAGAGGAACGCACGCTGGAGCTGGAAAGCGAGCTGGAGCAGGACGAGCATCCCAGAGACTACAACGCCGAGCTGGAGGACGAGGAGGAAGAAGCTGCGCCCACTAGTGAGAAGCGGCTCAAGCGGGAAATTCGTGCAGAGGCTTTGAAGCGTTTGGAGGAAGCAGCGCGGACGGAATCCGACTTTCTGAGTGTGGTGGACGAATGGAACAAGCTGGACAGAAATCGGGAGCGCCGGGAGCGTGACCACGAAAATCTGCGCGGGGATGTGCCGTTGGAGTTTCAGGCTGTGCCTGATCCGAAGATTGCCCCGCTGTGGATGAATCTGCCGAGGTTTCGCCAGCTTTGCCAGGGAAATTTTCTCGACATCATCTTCTCCTGTCCCTACGAGCTGCACGAGCTGACGGCGAATCGCTTTATCTCCAAACTCTTTTTCAGCCTCAGTGATGAGCAGAAGGAGGTTCTGTATTACCTGTTCGTTAAGCAATACAGCACGACAAGGCTTGCTGCCATCCGTGGGCAGTCCGACCGGAACATCCGAAAGCTGCGGACGACCATCCAGAAAAAGCTGCAAAAGCAAATGTACGAGCATCTGAGCGAAACGCAGGAAAACGGTCATGGTCTTACCCTGCGGGAGCGCGAGTTCATGGAGGAATATGAGGCACTGCTGCAAACCAAGGGCAAGGATGCCGTGATCCGCAGGGAGAACAAAACAAAGCCGAGAAAAACGAAAGCTGCCCTTGACGATGCCAAGGACGGTTGATACAATGGTAATATGGTTAATATATAGATGGATTACGAATTGAGAGGAACAGTGTCATGAACAATCTGTTTGCGCAGTCCCGTTCCCATTGGGTGCGGTATGACCGCTATGAGATCAAGATGGGCAAGGACGGAAAACGCTATATCACACCGGAGAACACCGCAAAACCCGACGTCTATAACCCGCTGAAAGAATCCTCCGAGATGGTGTTGGAGGCGCTGAATGTGGGGATGCTGATGATGAACCGCAGTTCGGAGGATGCGGTGGAAAAGGCAATTCTGGCCTTTGTGACCCACTACGGTCTGTTGGGGCTGATGACGGCGCTGCCCACTACGCCGTCGTTTATGGACTATGAAGCGGTTTATCTGCCGAAGAATCACTTTATCAAGGAAGAAAGCATGAGCACAGAGGATTACCTTGCTCTGTTCTATCCCTTTGACAAATTGGATGTAGTGAAAAAAGGCGTGGACTCCAGTTGGAATGTTTCCGGGGATAATATGATGATTGCGCTGGCCATGACCTTCTGCAATGAGCCGACAGCAAAAAACATGAGCTTCCAGCGGGAATATGCCGAGCCTTATGACTGGGTAGCGCAGCAGTTCAAGGACTGGGCGTTTACGCTGACCACCTCTATTTTGTACTACAATGACTACGACAACATTGACGAGGATACAAGAAATCTTTACCGCAAGGCCATGGCTGCCTTCGGCGGCATTGCGCCTACCTATCATATTGAACTGCTGGATAAGCCGACCATCTATTGGGACTTCCATTCGCTGCTGCTGGGCATCCAGATGATGTTCAGCTTTATGCTGGTGGACGATGCAAAGCCCCTGCGGCTGTGCAAGCACTGCCAGAAGGTGTTCCTCGGCAGCCGGGCCAATTCCGCGTTTTGCAGCGCCCGGTGCAAGAATCAGTATAATGTCTATAAAACAAGGGCAAAGAGCCGGGAGGATAAAGAGAATGGATGAGAACATGGCACTTACCCCATACGAAACAAGAGAAATTTTGTTTTATAAGACCGATAACGGCGATGTCAAGGTTGAAATTCTGCTATATCAAGAGAATTTATGGCTGACGCAGGCAAAGATGGCGGAGCTGTTTGAGGTGCAGAAAGCAGCCATCTCAAAGCACTTGAAGAACATCTTTGCCTCCGGCGAATTGATGGAGGATTCAGTTGTTTCCGTTTTGGAAACAACTGCGGCTGACGGAAAAAATTATCCTACGAGATACTATAATCTGGACGCAATCATTGCGGTCGGCTATCGGGTGAACTCCAAAAAGGCCACCATGTTCCGCATCTGGGCAAACAGGATACTGAAGGAGTACATTATCAAGGGCTATGTCATGGACGATGAGCGCCTGAAAGAGCCGCAGAACTTCTTCGGGAAGGATTATTTTGAAGAACAGCTTGAGCGCATCCGTGACATTCGCGCCAGTGAACGGCGCTTTTATCAGAAAATCACGGACATATACTCTCAATGCAGCGCAGACTATGATGTGGACAGTCCTGTTACAAAAGAGTTTTTCGCCACCGTACAAAACAAGCTACATTACGCAATTACAAAGCATACCGCAGCAGAAATCATCTATGACCGGGCAGACAGCACGAAACCGAATATGGGCCTGACAACATGGAAAAATGCACCGAGCGGCAGAATCCGTAAATCTGATGTTGTGATAGCAAAGAACTATCTGGATGAAACCGAGATGGGAAGCCTGAACGAAATTGTCACGATGTATCTTGATTATGCCGAGCGGCAGGCACGCCGTGGGAACATCATGTATATGCGGGATTGGGTCGCACGGCTGGATGCGTTTTTGCAGTTTAACGAGGAAGAAGTGCTGCATCATAAAGGAAAAGTGACGGCGGCCATTGCAAAAGCCTTTGCCGAGAGTGAATTTGAGAAATACCGTGTCATTCAGGATCGTCAGTATCAGAGCGATTTTGACCGACTTGTTGCCAGCACCGAGGACAAGGATTAAAACGCAGAAATGCCCGTTATCGGCCATACAGCCAATAACGGACATTTGTCATTCATATACAAGCTCAGTCAGAACGATTTCCTCCGCACGGCTGCGGATGCTGTTCACGCGGCGCACCCATTCCATTTGATCAGTAGCTTTGAGTGTTTCGGTCACACTTTCCTGCTTCACCATTGCAGAAACGATGATTTCCATACGCTCGTTGCAGGCTTGGTCGATTTCGGCAAGGTGTCGATGCAGCGTTCCGCTTGTGAGCAGGTTTGCATAGAGAACCGGTCGATGTTCTTTCAGATAGCTACGGTGCATGCGCCCATACTTTCCGATCTGGTATTCCGGTTCGTCCGGCAGCGCAAGGTTCGGGATAAGATAATCGCCCTCCTGACGGTAAGTGCCGCCCATTTCCTCAAATAGAGATTTCATAAGAATCAGCTCCTTTTTGTGTTGATTTACAACGGTTATAAGGGTTATTCTGCTCATTTCCTACAACTGCTGTTCCATTCACCACAAATGAGCCGCAGTCATATGTATTAGGTGGGAGAAACCACCCTCTACATAGTAACTCTTGATTGGCTATGCTGTTGCTCTCGCCGTCCAGCGCGTCCTCTTGGGACAGGCGGGCGTATAAAGCGGTAATGTTGTCGGGATAATTGGTGTTTGCTGTCATGGTTCATTCCTCCTGTAATGAACGCCCGACAAACAGGTTGCTGTCTTTATTATACTGCGTTTTCTCCTCTTTGTCAGCAGATGCGGCAACGGCTTCCGCACGAATAAGGCGCACCATCTTGTCATAAAGCGGCTCCGTTCCGCCGCAGGAGGTGTGTACTTCATAGACCGTCCCACCGAGCCTATAACAGACGGTTTCTTGCAGCGGATTTCCCCGTTTTGGTAAATAATCGCTCTCTTTTGGCCTTCGTTTTCGTCCCATTCCGTTCCCTTCCTTTCCGGGGAAGCCACAACAGAGCAAGCATAGGAAGTGTGGCCACACTTCCGCAAAATCTCCGTTTCCGGCCTGTTGCCGGAGCGGAGATTTTTGCTTGTTGGGAGCTTCCTAAACCCTTGTTTTTTGCTTCGCCAATATTACGCTGGAAAGGACGGAATCTACCCGCTAAAGAGGTGGAAAAAAGTATTTTTAAATCAAAGCAGCCAGTAGCCTGCTAGTTTGCTCCGCAGGTTACTGGCTGTTTTAGTTATTTTGATTTGATTAAACAAGATCCAAAGAATTGATCCATGTCTGGATTGCTTCTGCCAATATATACTGCTGACGCAATACGGCCATACCCGTTGCCGGAATACTAGGTTCGCATTCCTTTTCTTTTATATTTTCTTCCAGGTAGGCTTTCAAAGTATTAATGTTTTCCTGAATCTCTGCAACGCATGCACGTTGCTTTTCATACGGTAAAGAATCCAGATTTACAATTACAGCGTTGAAGTCCAAGAAAATATTAATTGGCTTTGAAGAGATTTCAAACATGAGCCGTTGAAATTCGGATTCTCCAGCCTCGGTCAGAGAGTAAACTGCCTTTTCCGGCATCTTGCCTTCTTTGACTACTTCGCCCCGGATTAGCCCTTTTTCCTCTAACTGAATTGTCTTTTTATAGATAGATGGGGTGCTGATTTTTACCCATTTAGAGATGTTCCTGTATTCCACCAATTTCTGTATATCATAGGCGCTCATTGGCTCTTTTTTTAACATTCCAAGAACAATCAAATCAATGGTAGCCATGTGGATCACTCCCTTCCACACCAGTGCGTATTTTGAATGGCAACACTATAAATTATAGTATTGGATTTTATAGTCTTTGTCAAGAGTGGGCGTGACTTCCTTGACAACTACTATAATTTATAGTAGTATAGTCATTGCAGTATACTATAATTTATACTACTGTAATTTAATTTGTAGGAGGAAGTATCCACAATGAGTGAACGCAACAACAAACTTGAGCTTTTGGGCAGTGCGCCCATCCCCAAAGCTCTGATGGCCCTCGGCATACCGATTATGATTGGGATGTTGATCAATGCACTCTATAATCTGGTAGATGCCTATTTTGTGGGCGGTCTGGGCGAAAGTCAAATGGGTGCTATTTCCGTCGTGTTCCCCTTGGGACAAGTCGTGGTTGGGTTGGGCCTTATGTTCGGTAACGGAGCCGCATCCTATCTGTCAAGACTACTTGGGCGTGGAAATAAAGATACCGCCAATAGGGTGGCAAGCACCGCACTATATAGCAGTATTCTGATTGGCACCATTATCATTCTGTTTTCTACAATTTTCCTCAAACCAATTTTGGCAATGTTGGGTGCAACAGAAACGATTATGCCGTATGCCCTGACGTACTCAAGAATTTATATACTGTCCTGTGTTTTCAACGTGTTCAACGTGACCATGAACAACATTGTAAGCAGCGAAGGTGCAGCAAAGACAACCATGTGTGCGTTACTGCTGGGAGCTGCATTGAATATCGGGTTAGACCCTCTTTTTATTTACACTTTCAACATGGGGGTTGCTGGTGCAGCAATCGCCACTGCGATTTCACAGATGGTATCTACACTCGTTTATCTTACATACGTTCTGCGAAAAAGAAGCGCATTTTCATTCAGCGTAAAAGCATTTTCTCCAACTGGGCAAATGATGGCGGAAATCTTGAAAATTGGTATTCCTACTTTGGTGTTCCAGTTACTTACAAGCCTTTCGATTACACTGATTAACCGTGCAGCCAGCGATTATGGTGATTCGGTCATTGCAGGCATGGGGGCAGTCACGCGAATTACTTCTATGGGAACGCTTGTTGTCTTTGGATTTTTGAAAGGGTTTCAGCCTATTGCAGGATTCAGCTACGGGGCAAAGAAGTTTAATCGCCTACGCGAAGTAATCAAAACATCAATCATTTGGTCTACAAGTTTCTGCTTAGTCGTGGGTTTGGTGATGGCCGTTTTCTCCACACAGATTATCTCTCAATTTACCGAGGGAGATACTCAAATGATTTCAGCTGGTCAAAAATCGCTGTTTGCGAACGGGATCACATTCATTCTTTTTGGTTTCTACACGGTTTATTCTTCTCTGTTCCTAGCATTGGGAAAAGGTGCGGCAGGCTTCTTTTTAGGAGCGTGCAGACAAGGTATCTGCTTTGTCCCTGTCATTTTGTTGCTGCCTATGGTATGGGGCATGAACGGAATTTTGTATGCCCAACCCATCGCAGATGTAATTTCTGTAGTCATCACTATTTTTATGGCGTTGCACCTTCATCGGGAACTGTCCAGGGCTGAAAAACAGGCTATGTCCAATTCGGAAATGTAAGGTACGCCCCTTGACTTTTGCTATTGTCAATAGTACTATTGTTGATAGCAAAAGTCGGAGGTGTCGTTATGTCGTCGATTGATTTAGTCATACTTGGTATTGTATTGGAGAAACCGCAAAGCGCCTATGACATTCAAAAAGATGTGGAATACCACCATTTTTCCCGCTGGACGAAAATAAGCGTCCCCTCTATTTATCGAAAAGTACTCCAGTTGAGCGAGAAGGGTTATCTCCAAAGCGATATTGTCAAGGGTGATAAGTTTGCGGATAAGGCCATCTATTCTATTACCGATCAGGGCAGAGCGTATTTCAAAGAGCTGATGGCCTCTTGCGCCGCTGGCCCAGTGCCCTTGCTATTCGATTTCAATGTAGTCATTACGAATCTGAACAAGATGGACAAAGCCGATGCGTTGGAGCTGGTTTCGGCTTTGCGCCGAAGCATACAGTCCTCGGCTGAATCGAACGAGGGCTATGCGCGGGAATTTGCAGACATTCCCTTGGTTGGGAGAACGATTTTTGAGCAGCAGCAGCTTCTCTATCGAGCCCTTCTGGAATGGCTGGATCATTTTGAAGGGCAGTTCTTAGAAGAATGAGTACAGGCCCCCAAAGCAGTTTGACCATCCTATTTGAAGCTCCGTTTTGGATCGGTCTCTACGAAAGAACGGATAACGGTAAGTACGAGGTATGCAAAATCACTTTTGGCTCAGAGCCCAAAGATTACGAGGTCTATGAGTTTCTGCTGAAGAATTGGCACAAGTTGAAATTCAGTCCCCCGATCCAGGCCGAAGTGGTCATAGAGCGAAAAATCAATCCTAAACGTATGCAGCGCGAAATTCAAAGCCAACTGCAGGATAAAGGCATTGGAACAAAGGCGCAGCAGGCGTTGAAACTCCAGCATGAGCAATGTAAGCTGGAACGGAAAATCAAGAGCCGTGAGCAGAAAGAGGCGGAGAAAGACTGCCAGTTTGCCATCCGGCAGGAAAAAAAGAAAGCCAAGCACAGAGGAAGATAACATGAAGATAGAATGGATTTTATGCCCCTTTTGCGGCAGCAAAACACGATTGAAAATCCGCGATGACACAGTCCTGGAAAACTTTCCGCTATATTGCCCTAAATGCAAACATGAAACCTTGATTGCGGTAAGACAACTGAATCTATCCATCATCCAAGAGCCAGACGCTAAGACGCAGAGCCGATAACTTGCAAGAGTATTTCTTCTTGTAGTTATCGGCTTTTTCTATTCCTTAACACATGATTCAATTTACCCCGCCCGACGGGGAAAGAAAAAAACCGTTGCCGGGCAGGTTGATTTTGTGCGCTCTATTTCATATCCCAGCGGCGGTTTTGAGGAATCAAGACCGCCGCTGTTACTTTGCTTACTCTATGCAGGATCGGCGGCCCACGGAGGAAACCACCATGCTGATACAGTCTGTTTATCAACTATATAGCTTATCAAAAAAAGCTTATCTTCAGCACGGGAGAGGTTTGGACAAAAAGATGTACAATACAGTGTAAGTTGTCGGCATATTACATTTACTTTTACTGATCTGTTATTGCGGTTTTTCGGTGCGGGCCGAAACTGCCGTATCAACATAGACGCAAGTGGTGGTGGCACCAACTCTAACTTCTCATTCTCCCGCGGATCGGAGGTGAGAAGATGAAGTACATTTCTGATAGTTATGGAGAACGCTGCCGGTTTGACGCTTTCTGCAAAACCGTCATCCGTAATGAGGCCAAAACCTATCTGCGAGATTTGTGCCGCCAGCGAAAACGGGAAACTCAGTTCAGTGCCTTGTCGCAGTATGAAATGGACAAGCTCTGCACGATGGACGAATACCCAAGCGACAGCGTTGTGTTCACGGCTTTTGGCTGCGACCTACATATCCAGGGCGAGCTGGTGGCTGACGCCTTTGCCAGCATGCCGGAACGGGAGCAAAGCATTTTGATCCTGTATTGTGTGTTGGGGCTGACAGATGGTGAGATTGGTCGTATTGCAGAAATATCCCGCAGCGCCGTCCAGCGGCACAGGACAAAGGCACTGAATGAACTGCGAAAAGATTTACAATCCAAGGGAGTGAGGCACTAACATGAAGGAACCAACTTTTAACGGCAGAGTGCTTTTGTCAATGGACGTGATCGAAGCGGCCCGCGCCGGTGATCCGTTAGCATTAGAGCGCGTCTTGCGGTACTACGACCGCTACATCAACAAGATTTGTACGCGAACGCTCTATGACAAAGATGGTTTGCCGCACATCGAAATTGATGAGTACATGAAGCATCGCTTACAGGCAAAATTGGTGGAAGCCATTGTAGTCAAGGAATAGCAAAGGCAAAGGAAGCCATCAAGGGTCAAGATGAACACTTCGCGCCCTTGACGGCTCCCTTCGTCTTTGCTGTGTGGTAACCAAGCGGGCGCAAGCAGAAATCCGCTTGCGCCCGCTGCTATTATGGTGTTTGTGTCTACGCATTTAGCAGGTAAAATAGCCCGATACTACTAGGTTTTTCGGCTTATTTAGACTGCTGAAAGCATCATATCACTCTTCTACCTGTAAATACAGTTTGAAATGCGTAGAAACTTGCCGTGCGTTACTGAGAACTAAATTTTTAATTAGTCATTGCGATTGAAAATAGTTGTGCTAACAAATGAGCATCTTTATTCGAGTTTTTAACTTCAAGATGCTCAAGGACAGATTTCTCTGTCTCTGGGCTCCAATATATTTTCAATTTATTTTTTGCACGGGTGATTGCCGTATAAAAGATGTTATGGGTGATGCGTTCTTCTACTTCATTTGTGATAACGATTTTTACAGAGTCATACTCTAAACCTTGAGCTTTGTGAATAGATACAGCATACGCTACTTGAAATGGTACAACTGTAGAGTTATTATTGTCATCGTCTTCGTCAGTACTTCGAAACTTATTAACGCTGAATGAGATAATGGAATTTCCAGATTCAGACTCTCCAATGAGTTCAAAGTCGTAGTCCCACGCATCTATCTCGTTTATTGATTCCTCGAGCTCAATATCAAACCAGATTTGTTGTTCGTCTGGGTGAATCCCAGCAATTCTACCTTTTGTGTTGTTATGAATCAATGGGGAAAAAATATTTGATTCATTAAACAGGACTGGATCACCAATCTTATATGTGTTGATTCCCCATACAATTCCTTCGTTTGGATTGCTATTCTGTAAAAAACGGTTAATATTATTAATTCCATAGAGTCCATCGTAATTTAAACAGAGAATAATTTCATCATTATTGCTATGTTCAAAAATGGATTCATCAAGTCTTGCGACGTAGCCGTTTTTCACTAATGGTTCTAAAATCGCATCATCAAGTTTACGTACGCGATCCCACACAGTTAGCAAATCTTGATTCGTGGTTCTGTAGGGATACGTTAATTCAAACACAGAAGTTGCAGGTACAAACTTTCGTGCAATGCTAAACCAATTTCCAAAGTAAATTGATTCTATCTGATACACATCACCTACTAAGACTAGAAGCTTGAAGTTGGCCTTTTCAAGTACCTGTCTCATGTCGCTGTTGCTTACGGTGCTACACTCATCGATAAATAGTATATCAAACTCAGTATTGAGATTTCTCTTTGACAAAAACTTAGCAATGGTATTATATTCGCTGTTACCCGCAGTTACTTTTCTCCGCATATTATCTACAGCGGGATGAGTGTTTGCCAAAAAGAGTTTATCCTTTTCTCCCCAAAAATTAGCTATATGGTTAATTAGGGTGGATTTGCCTGTCCCAGCAGAACCATATATTAATGCAACATGTGATTTTTCAAACATTTGGCGAAGTGCATGTTTTTTGCCATCGTCATCAATACTGTATGACTCTCGAGAGAGCCATGAGTCAACAGATGCCGTATATTGAGTAACACCAGAAGACGAGAGTTGTTGCAGTTTTTTTATTATTTCAGCACTATCCTCAGCATATTCTTTAATATAAATATGGCCTTTGTATTCTTCTAGTCTGCGTCCAGTATGCTTATAGTAAAGAGCAGCATTATATTGCCTAATCAAATCATCAATGTTCTCAAAACCTTCAATCTCGGCTTTAGGAGTGAATAGTTTTCCTTCTATCTCTGTATTATTCTTAATATATCGAGCAAATAGTTCATGCTCATGACCAGAAACGGGAATTGCGTTAAATAGATCATATATTCTCGGATTGTGCTGACGAAGAGAAGTGCAATAAGGCATACGATCAAACGGCATACAGCCATAGTTTAGATAAAGATTTGATAAGCCTTCGCATTGTTTATTCCAGTACTGCCATTTGATAACGCGATTATTCATTTTATATAACAAATAACGCAATACATTTGAGCCAGCTTTGCCGTTCACAATTACTTCCCGACATTGATCTAGAAGTTCATATATTTTGATTGACTTAGCTTGTGAAGTAATATGACTTTTTATAAAATTGTAATAATCTTGGTCGCTACTTACAAGCTCGGTCAAAGGCATTTTGACAGTTGAGAGAAATCTCATCAGTTCTCTATATTCAATAGAGTTGGTGCTATGTTCCACGCGTGGCCCAAAGATTTCAGAAAGGTTATCCCATTCACACGGCCGAATAGATACTTCATACCCATCTATTATTAGGATAGACATATCCTTGTCCAGAATATGAATTGTATCATTATAAATTGAAAACTTTATAGCGTAGTTATCCATGATTTCGTGACTAGTAAAAGCAATTACTCGATCAAACTTGCTAGTATTAGCCGTTGCTGCAGTAAATGTAACCTCATAATATATTCTTTGATTTATAAAGAAAGGTTTAATTTTCTGAACATAATAGCGATCATTGTATGTTACAGCATAACTAAATCTGCTTGGCGTCTCAATTCTTTCTGCAATTTTCGTGTAATAATCGGATAGTTCGGTATCAGTGTCCAAAGGAAAATCTTCTATATTCTCTAGCACGTCAAGATTGTATGCCTGTTTAAGATAGAGTTTTGTTTTAAATAGGTGTTCATAATATTTGAGCATAAGCCGCTCGGAGCCATCTTTGTCTACAGTGTAGTGCGATACAGACTTCTGGAGTAGCTCATGAAATCTATATAAAAAACGCAAATTTCCATGACGTTGCATATCTTTTAGAGCGGCAACATTGAGATTATAATCATTAGGATTAACATCAGCACCATTAGAAAATGCCTTGATTGCTACATATTCTACAAAATTGCGAATATGCCCCAATATGTTTTGGCTCAAAAGACCCCGCTCGGTTGCGCCAAAACGTGCAATGTTGTCACAAATCACGCCACTTGTGTCCAAAATAGCTTTGTCAATTCTTAGCAATATTATCATCTCCTTTTGCAGAAAATCAAAATTATAGTCACTATTATTTTACACCTTTATACTCGAGTCGTAAATCCGCCAAATTTCGAGTGTTTGTGTTTTAAAATAAATTCTTTGAACAGCCTAAAAAGAAAAGGAACCGGCGTGCCATTTCATTGCGAAATAACACGCCGGTTTTTTAGCAACCCTGTTTGTCAGCCGTTAAGTTAGTATGATTTTGATACTTCCTTATCGGTGTTCACCAAAGCGCGCAGGCCGCTTTTTGCGGGGGAATTCAGCCGATGCCGCCGTAGGCGATGCCCAGAATCCATACCGCCACGGTGAGGAATACATAGAACCGGGCGGTGATGCCGAAAAGGCGGCCGGGGGCCCGGGCCCGGCCCAGAGCCAGCTCGGCCCGGATGTCCTTCATACCCAGCACAAAGTAGATGCACACCGCCACCAGCAGCGCACCGAAGGGGGAGACGTAGATGGTGATGAGATCCATCCAGCCCCCCATGCCCGCCAGGGATTCCAGGAACAGGCCGGGGAGGAAGGCGGCCGCGCCCACCAGGAGGGTGGAAACGGTGCGGGACAGGCGGAAGGTGGAGGTGAGGGCCTCGCCGCAGGCCTCCAGCATGTTCATCAGGGAGGTGATGCCCGCAAAGAACACGGAGACGAAGAAGAGCAGGGCGAAGATGCGCCCGCCGGGCATCTGCTGGAAGATCTGGGGGAGGGTGACGAACATGAGCTGCGGCCCGCTGGTGGGGTCGATGCCGAAGGCAAACACCGCGGGCAGGATGGCGAAGCCCGCCAGCAGGGCGGCCAGGGTGTCCAGTACGGCGGTCATGCCCGCGTGGCGGAGGATGTTCTCGCCCTTTTTCATATAGCTGCCGTAGATGAGCATGCCCGCGCCGTTGATGGACAGGGAGAAGAAGGCCTGTCCCATGGCCATCACCCAGGTCTCCGGGTTGAGCAGATAGCTCCAGTCGGGCCGGAGCAGGTAGAGGTAGCCCTCCATGGCGCCGGGCAGGAAGGCCACCCGGACGGCGATGATGAGGAACAGGATGAAGAAGGCGGGCATCATGACCTTGCTGAGCTTCTCAATGCCGGAGGCCACGCCGAAGATCAGGATGGCGGCCGTCACCGCCACCGCCGCGAAGTGCCAGGGGATGGAGCCGAAGTCCACCGCCAGGGCGGAGAAGAAGCCCTGAGCGTCCCCGGCCAGGACGGAGCCGGTGAGGGAGCCTGCGGCGTACCGCAGCACCCAGCCCACCACCACCGAGTAGCCGATGGCGATGCCCAGCACCCCCAGCAGGGGGATGGCGCCCAGCACCCGGCCGCCCCGGCGGCCCCGCTGCCGGAGCACGTAGTCCAGCGAGCCCATGGCGCCGGTACCGGTGAGGCGGCCCAGGGCGAACTCCCCCGACAGGCCCACATAGCTGAACAGGGCGACGAACAGGAAATAGGGGATCAGGAAGGCGCCGCCGCCGTACTGCCCCACCCGGTAGGGAAAGAGCCAGATGTTGGCCATGCCCACCGCGGAGCCCACCGCGGCCAGTACAAAGCCGATGGAGCTGGTAAACTTGCCGTCGGAACCGGATTTATGCATGATATTCCTCCTCATTGAGCTTGACCATGTGGATGTGGTCCTCCCACACGCCGTTGATGTTGAGATAGCGCCGGGCCAGCCCCTCTGGCAGGTAGCCCGCTTTCTCCGCCGCCCGCAGGGAGGCGGCGTTGCGGGGCATGACGTTGGCCTCCGCCCGGTGGAGCCCCAGCACCCGGAAGGCCCAGCCGGTGCCGTACCGGATGGCCTCGGAGCCGTAGCCCCGCCCCCAGAGGGCGGCGTCGATTTTGTAGGACACGAAGCAGGACTGGAAGGCTCCCCGGATGATCTCGTTGAAGCCCAGCGCCCCGATGATTTTGCCCGGGTGCCGGGGCTGTACCAGCAGGAAGCGGAAGCTCCGCCCCGCCTCCGCCCAGCCCAGCTCCTCTGCCAGGCGCTCGGCCTGCCCCTCCTCGGTGAAGAAGTCCTCCGGCTGCACCGGGTCAAAGGGGGCGAAGGCCGCCCGGTTGCGTCGGTAAAAGGCGGCGGCCGGCCGGGCCAGGGCGGGGCCCACCGCCAGAAAGCCCAGCCGGGGGGAGCGGAACACAAAGCGGTGCATGGGATACCTCCTTCCAATCTGCCTGGAGAGGTATTATACCATACCGGAGACGCTTTTGCACTATAAAGTCAAAAAGATTTTGGCCGTGGGCAATGCGGTTTTCACATGCAAAAGATTCCATTTCGGAAGGTTGACCTGGGGGGCAGTTTTCGTTACAATAGAGGTATTGAGACAAGAGCCGTCCACCCAGGGGCGGCTCCGCCATTGCCAAGGAGAAAACCATGCTGAACAGAGAAGAGGAACTGCGCTTCTGCAAGGCGCGGAGGGCGGCTATCGCCCTGGACTACCAGAACCTGAACCCGGAGCAGAGGAGGGCCGCACTGGCCACCGATGGGCCGCTGCTGCTGCTGGCGGGGGCGGGCAGCGGCAAGACCACCGTGCTCATTCACCGCATCGCCAACCTGATGAAGTATGGCCGCGGGTCGGACTGCGATGAGGCGCCCGCCTGGGCCGCCCCCGCAGACCTGGCCTTTCTGGAGGGCTACGTCCAGAACCCCGATCCCGCCCAAAAGGCGGAGCAGGAGCGGCTGTGCCGGGTAGACCCGGCGGTTCCCTGGTCCATCATCGCCATCACCTTCACCAACAAGGCCGCCGGCGAGCTGAAGGAGCGGCTGGAGCGGATGCTGGGGCCGTCGGCCAACGACATCTGGGCCTCCACCTTCCACTCCGCCTGCGTGCGCATCCTGCGGCGGGACATCGACCGGCTGGGCTTCACCAGTTCCTTCACCATCTACGACACCGCCGACTCCGAGCGGGTGATCAAGGACATTGTGAAGGACTTCAACCTGGACGAGAAGGCCTTCGCCCCCCGCTCCATCCTGGGCTATATTTCCCGGGCCAAGGACGCCATGAAGCTGGGGAAGGACTACCTTCAGGAGTGTGAGAAGGCGGGGGACTACCGGCTGGTGAAAATCGCCAAGGTCTACGCCGAGTATGAGCGCCGCCTCCGGGAGGCCAACGCCCTGGATTTCGACGACATCATCCTGGACACCGTCCGCCTGCTCCAGAATTTTGATGACGTTCGGGAGTATTACCAGAAAAAATTCCGCTATGTACTCATTGACGAGTACCAGGACACCAACAACCTCCAGTATCTGCTGGCCTCCACCCTGGCGGGGGGGTACGAGAACATCTGCGTGGTGGGCGACGACGACCAGTCCATCTACCGCTTCCGGGGGGCCACCATCGAGAACATCCTCTCCTTCGAGTCCCAGTACAAGGGGGCGCGGGTGATCCGGCTGGAGCAGAACTACCGCTCCACCAAAAACATCCTGGAGGCGTCCAACGCGGTCATCCGCAACAATGAGGGCCGCAAGGGCAAGGAGCTGTGGACGGAGCACGAGGCGGGGGACAAGGTTCACTGCTACACCGCCATGAACGAGCACGACGAGGCCCAGTTCGTGGCCGCCCAGATCCTGGCCGGCTTCTCCGCGGGCCGGGGCTGGCGGGAGCACGCGGTGCTCTACCGCATGAACGCCCAGTCCAACCAGCTTGAGCAGGCCTTCAAGCGCAACGGCATCCCCTACCGCATCATCGGGGGCATCCGCTTCTTCGACCGGGCGGAGGTCAAGGACATGATGGCCTACCTCTGCGCCGTCAACAACCCCAACGACGATCTGCGCCTGTCCCGCATCATCAACAACCCGCCCCGGGGCATCGGGGCCACCACCGTGGAGCGGGCCCAGGCCATCGCCCAGGCGGAGGGCCGCTCCCTGTGGGACGTGGTGAGCCACGCCAGGGACTGGCCGGAGCTTCAGAAGGCCGCCCCCCGCCTGTCCCAGTTCGCCGAGCTGATGGCGGAGCTGCGGAAGCTCTCCGGCGAGATGGAGCTGCCCGACTTTTACGAGGAGCTGGTGCAGCGCACCGGCTACGCCGTCATGCTGGAGCAAAAGAACACTGTGGAGGACCGCACCCGGCTGGAGAACGTCCACGAGGTGCTCTCCTCCATCCAGAACTACCTGGAGAATGCGGTGGATGAGCCCTCCCTGGCGGGCTTCCTGGACGAGATCGCCCTCTATACCGACCTGGACAGCCACGATCCCAGCGAGGACTGCGTGGTGATGATGACCATGCACTCGGCCAAGGGCCTGGAGTTCCCGGTGGTCTTCGTGGTGGGCGTGGAGGAGGGCATCTTCCCCGGCATCCGCGCCATCGGCGAGGCCGAGGAGATGGAGGAGGAGCGCCGCCTGTGCTACGTGGCCATGACCCGGGCCAAGGAGAAGCTCTATATGACCTGCGCCTCCCAGCGCATGCTCTTCGGCCGCACCAACTCCAACCGCCCCTCCCGCTTTTTGGGGGAGATCCCGCCGGAGTATGTGGAGAAGTCGGGCCGCCTGCCCTACGCCGAGCGGGCCGAACGGGAGACCGAGCGCCCCGCCCGCCGCCCGCCGTTGCGCCGCACCTTCGACCGGGGCTTCTCCATGGGCTCCGCCGCCGCCCCGGCCTCTGCCGGCGCGCCCGCCCCCGACTGGAAGAGCCCCGCGGCGGGACGGGCCTCCGCCGGCGCGGCCCTGCCCGGCTTCAAGATGGGGGACAGCGTCCAGCACAAGGCCTTCGGCCGGGGCCTCATCACCAAGGTTACCCCCATGGGGGGCGACGCCCTGGTGGAGATCGCCTTCGACAGCGTGGGTACCAAGAAGCTGATGCTCAAGTCCGCCTCACAGTACATGAAGAAGCTCTGAGCCGCGGCCCCTACAGCAGCTCGGTGAAGCTGGTGATATACCGGTCACAGAACCCCCGCATTTCCGCCTCGTAGGAGGCGTAGAAGGGGTCAAACACCCCCACGGCCCGGATGCCCACAGCCTGGGCCGCCCGGCAGGCGCCGGGGGAGTCCTCGAAGAGGGTGCAGTCCCCGGCCTCGGCCCCCAGCAGGGCCAGGGAGCGGGTGAAGGCCTCCGGGTTGCGCTTCTCCAGGCCCAGCTCCTGCACAAAGATGATCTGCCGAAAGTACCCCTCCAGCCTGTGGCGGGCCAGGGCGGCCCGGCACAGCTCGGGTACGCAGGCGGTGAGAAGGGCCATGGGCTCCCCGGCCGCGGCGCACCGGGCCAGGAACGCCTCCGCACCCGGCTTCATGGGCACCTGGCGGGCGTAGGCGTCCCGGGCCATGTCCAGCCACTCGGCCATGATGGCCTCCGGCGTCATATCCAGGCAGTAGTAGTCCTTGGTGAACTGGGCGGCGATGGGGAAGATGGAGTGGCCCACGGTGTCGCTGTATTCGCGGGTGGGGGTGAGCCCCCGGCGGGCCAGAAAGCCGTTGTCAATCTCCACCCATACGCCGTTGGAGTCCACCAGCGTGCCGTCAAAGTCGAATAAGTACATGCTCGAACCCTCGTTTCCCGGTGAATGTGTGTAAACCTGATTTTATCATAGTCAAAGGAGAGGTACAACCATGACCGAACACAAAGAGAGCAGCGTCCTGGCCCGCTTCGCCAGCCCGCTGCTGATCCTGGCCACCATCATCTGGGGCAGCTCCTTCGTGGTGATGAAGTCCAGCGTGGACGTGCTGCCCACCTTCTGGCTGCTGGCCATCCGCTTTTCTTTTGCGGCCCTGGTGCTGGCGGTGGTGTTCATCCGGCGGTGGAAGGTGCTGGATAAGCAGTACCTGATCGGCGGCACGGTGATGGGCTTCTGCCTGTTTCTGGCCTACACCTTCCAGACCTTCGGCCTGGAGCAGACCACCTCCGGCAAGAACGCCTTCTTTACCGCCGTCTACTGCGTCATCGTCCCCTTCCTGTACTGGTTCATCGCCAAGCGCCGCCCCGACCGGTTCAACCTGATTGCCGCCTTCCTGTGCATCGGGGGGATCGCCCTGGTGTCCATCACCGGGGACAACGCCTCCGCCTTCAACATGGGCGATGTGCTCACCCTCATCGGCGGCTTCTTCTTCGCCGCCCACATCGTGGCCGTGTCCAGGTACTCCGAGGGACGGGACATCTTCATCCTCACCACCCTCCAGTTTGCCTCCTTCGCCCTCTTTTCCTGGCTGGGGGTACTGATCACCCGCCCGGCGCTGACGCCCGGCGTATTTGACAGCAGCCTGATCATGGGCCTGGCGTACCTGGTCATCTGCGCCTCCTGCGGCGCCCTCCTGTTCCAGAACATCGGCCAGAAGTACACCGCCCCCTCCACCGCCGCCGTGCTCCTCTCCCTGGAGGCCCCCTTCGGCGTGTTCTTCTCCATCCTCTTCGCCAATGAGCGGCCCACCCCCCTCATGTTCGTGGGCTTTGCGCTGATCTTCATCGCCGTGGTGTGCTCCGAGACCAAATTCTCCTTCCTGCGCAAAAAAAAGAGTTGACAAAGCCGGAACAGGTGCGTATAATACGGTACAACAACCACACATGGTAAACCAGTGAGGAAGAGAAGTACCCGGCGTTTCCGATGCAAAGAGAGTCCCGGAGGGTGGAATCGGGATCAGAGGAGACCGGCGAATGGCCTTCCGAGGGCGGCTTGAACGGGCAACCTAGTAGATGCCGACGGGACCCCACCCGTTATCCATCGGGCACGCATGATGGTGCGTGAAGCGAGTGGACGTCATTGACGTCAATTTGGGTGGTATCGCAGAAGTGTTGAAACGCTTTTGTCCCAGCAATGGGGCAGAAGCGTTTTTTTACATCCTGCACCATCTGCCGCCCCAATTTTTGATTGGGAGGAACCAAACATGAAAAAGCTGAATCGAATCCTGTCTCTCTCCGCCGCGGCCGCGCTGGCCCTGTCCCTCACGGCCTGTTCCGGCGGCCCCTCCGGCACCGCCGACACCCCGGCGGGCGGCAGCTCCAACACCCCTGCCGCCGGTGAAACCTATAAGGTGGCCGTGATCAAGCAGATGGACCACGCCTCCCTGGACGAGATCGCCAACGCGATTACCGCCCGGCTGGACGCCATCGCGGAGGAAAACGGCATCACGATCGAGTATGAGGTGACCTCCGGCCAGGGGGATCAGACTGTCCTGCGCCAATTGTCCGACCAGGCCATTGCCGACGGTGTGGACGCCATTATCCCCATCGCCACCACCGCCGCCCAGGTGGCCGCCGTCTCCGCTGAGGAGAGCAAGACCCCGGTGATCTTCGCCGCCATCTCCTATCCGGAGACCGTGGAGCTCACCGGCATGGACTACGTCACCGGCACCAGCGACGCCCTGGACACCAATCAGATTCTGGACATGATGTTTACCCAGAATCCGGACATTGGGTCTGTGGGCCTGCTCTACTCCCTGTCCGAGCCCAATTCCGAGGTGCCCATCGCGGATGCCAAGGCTTATCTGGACGCCAAGGGCGTGGCCTACACCGAGGCCACCGCTAACACCAACGACGAGGTCATCGCCGCCGCCAGCTCCCTGATTGCCGACGGAGTGGACGCCGTCTTCACCCCCACCGACAACATCATCATGGCCGCCGAGCTGGCCATCTATGAGGACTTCATCGCCGCCGGCATCCCCCACTACACCGGGGCCGACTCCTTCGTGCGCAACGGCGCCTTTGCCACCTGCGGCGTCAACTACACCGACCTGGGTGCCGAAACGGCCGATCTGGCCTACCAGGCCATGACCGGGGGCATGGACGGCCTGGAGGACTATTACCAGGTGGCGGGCGGCCTGATCACCGTCAACTCCGAGACCGCCGCCGCCCTGGCCATCGACCCCGCCGTCTTTGAAAGCCTGGGACAGGTCACCACCGTCACCACCACTGAGGACTGAGATCAAACCAAAGCCAGCCCCCCGGCTCCCGCCGGGGGCGCTGGCCTGTGAAAGGAGCGTTTTTCCGTGCTCTACGTCGCCCAAACCGCCCTGGAGCTGGGCTTCCAGTACGCTCTGGTGGCCATGGCCCTGTTCCTAAGCTACCGGGTGCTGGACATCGCCGACCTGACCACCGACGGCTGTTTCGTCCTGGGCTGCGCCGTGTCGGTGACCCTCACCGCCGCGGGACACCCCTTCCTGGCCATCCCCGCCGCCATGCTGGCCGGGGCCTGCGCCGGGTTTGTCACCGCCTTCCTCCAGACCAAGCTGGGAGTGCCCTCCATCCTGGCGGGCATCGTCACCAACACGGGGCTGTATACCGTAAACCTCATGGCCATGGGCTGGAAGGCCAACCAGTCCCTGCTCAAGCAGGATACCATCTTCACCCTCTTCCGCGCCACCGGCATCGGCGGCGACTGGAACCCCATCCTCCTCTCCGGGGGGATCACCGTGCTGGCGGGTGTGCTGCTGGTGGCCTTCCTGGGCACCCGGCTGGGCCTCAGCATCCGCGCCACCGGCGACAACCGGGACATGGTGCGCTCCTCCTCCATCAACCCCAATTTCACCATCACCATCGGCCTGTGCGTGGCCAACGCCCTCACCGGCCTGTCCGGCGCAGTAGTGGGCCAGGCCCAGAAGACAGCTGACATCAACAGCGGCACCGGAATCGTGGTCATCGGCCTGGCCTGCCTGATTATCGGTGAGACCATCGTGGGCCGGGGCGCCATGTTCCGGGGAGCCATTGCGGTAGTGGCGGGCAGCATCCTCTACCGTCTCGTTTACGCTCTGGTGCTTTACACCAAGGTGGTGCCAGTGGACTGCCTCAAGCTGGTGACCGCCTTGGTGGTAGCCCTGGCCATCGCGGCCCCCTCCATCCGGCAGTGGTGGGCTTTCCAGACCAGAAAGCGCCGCGCCCTGGCCGGGCGAAAGGGGGAGAAGTAAATGCTGGAACTGAACAAGGTCTCCAAGACCTTCAACCCCGGCACCGTCAACGAGAAGAAGGCCCTGGACGGCTTGTCCGTGACTCTGGCCGAGGGAGACTTCGTGACCATCGTGGGCTCCAACGGCGCGGGCAAGTCCACCTTCTTCAACGCCGTGGCGGGGGACTTCTTTGTGGACGAGGGCTCCATCCGCCTGGACGGGGCGGACATCACCTATCTGCCCGCCTACCGCCGCAGCCGCCAGATCGGCCGTCTGTTCCAGGACCCCATGCGGGGCACCGCCCCCCACATGACCATCGAGGAGAACCTGGCCCTGGCCTATCTCCGCACCGCCAAGCACCAGCGTGCCTTCTTCAGCCGGGTCTCCAAGGCCGACAAGGCGTTCTTCCGGGAGCAGCTCGCCCGGCTGGACATGGGCCTGGAGGACCGGATGCGCCAGCCGGTGGGCCTCCTCTCCGGCGGTCAGCGGCAGGCCCTGACATTGCTCATGGCCACCATGGTGCCCCCCAAGCTGCTCCTGCTGGACGAGCACACCGCCGCACTGGACCCTGCCACGGCGGAGAAGGTGCTCCGCCTCACCCGGGAAATCGTGGAGGGGGAGCGCATTACCTGCCTCATGATCACCCACAACATGAAAAACGCCCTGGAGCTGGGCAGCCGAACCTTCATGATGGATGCCGGACGGGTGGTGCTGGACATCGGCGGAGAGGAGCGTAAGGGCCTCACCGTGGACGATCTGCTGGAGCGCTTCCGTGCCGGCGCGGGGAAGAACCTGGACAACGACCGCATTTTGCTCTCCAACGACTAGAAAAATGCCGCCCAAAGGCGGCATTTTTTCCGTGTCTGCGGCAGCGGGGCCATGTATCCCCGGCTGCGACGGGAGTAGGCCGATGGCGGTGGAAAAAGTGCGAGATCTTTCGAAAAAAGCATTGACAAGAATGCGGAGATATGCTATTATTTTCTGGCTGACATGCCAAAGAGATCAGCGCCCATGCGGGTGTAGTTCAATGGTAGAATCCCAGCCTTCCAAGCTGGTCGCGTGGGTTCGATTCCCATCACCCGCTCCATAAGCGCCTGTAGCTCAGGTGGATAGAGCAACTGCCTTCTAAGCAGTGGGTCAGGGGTTCGAGTCCCTTCAGGCGTGCCATCGTTTTCTAAAGCCATTCGATATGGTGGGTGTAGTTCAGTTGGTAGAGCATCGGATTGTGGTTCCGAGTGTCGCGGGTTCGAGTCCCGTCACCCACCCCATAAGCCCTTAAGGCGGAAGGGCCGGAGCGTCCGCTCCGGTCCTTTGCTTTTAGAACCAGCCAGATTGGGGTGTAGCCAAGTGGTAAGGCACGGGACTTTGACTCCCGCATTCGCTGGTTCGAGCCCAGCCATCCCAGCCAAATGACTCGTTAGCTCAGTCGGCAGAGCAACTGCCTTTTAAGCAGTGGGTCCGGGGTTCGAATCCCCGACGGGTCACCATAAAGCCACACCAATCTGGATATTTTAAGCGGAACGCTTAGAGTATCAGAGGGTGTGGCTTTTTTATTTTCCTGAAATTTGCGTTCTGGAAAAAAGATATTTTCGAGGTTTATGGAGCCACAGAAGGACATTGCCCCCCGGATTGCTCCATAAAATACCGGTTAACCCTCCTCTGCGCCCTTTTTCAGTCTCAAAGGCCGCCAAATGGAGGAAAAAATATATACAAAAAGTAGCGCGTCGGTTTGTTGGTTTCGCAACCATCAGACCGGCGCTTTTTTGTTGCCCAGGAAGTTCAAAAAGGGCGCACACTTTTGTGTCCGCTTTGCTGAATAGATTTTTATAGAGATGATGGTATGGTGAAATTCCCGGGCAGGGGTACAGAACGATAATCGAAAAAGGGCGCTGAGTCCAAAGGAGGAATATGAATATGACCGCCAAACCCTATTTCGAAGAGCTGTCCTACGCCCTGCGGCGGCGGGAGCTGCTGCCCCGGCCGCTGGAGGAGGACGGCCTGCTCCCGGTGGAGTGGAACGGCCGCATCCTGTGTCGGGTCACGGAGAGCGGCGCCGTCCGGTATGACCCCACCTGGGTGGATACCAGCAGGGCAAAGGCCGCCCTGGCCCAGGTCACGGAGGCGGCGGGGACGGTGATGGAGTACATGACGCTTCTGGAGAATGCCCCACCTCTGAAGGCGGATGGCCTGGCGGACGGTTACCGGGTACTGGCAGAGTTCAACGGCACGGTGCTGGCCGGGACAGAGACACTGCTGGGGGCCCAGTTCGTCACGTGGGCCCGGGACTATGACCGGAGCGGGGTCAACAACGGCCACTACTACATGGAGGACTATCAAGGCGCCAAGGAGGACTTCGCCCTCCGCGCCGGGCTGGTGGCCAGGGAACGGGTCTTTGACCGGGAGCAGCTGGAGGGGCTGCGCCAGGCGGTGCAGGGCTTCCTCTATGGAGAGGGCCCCGCCTCCTATCAGCAGGAGTTCCAATGCCGGCGCCTCCTGGATCAGATCACAGCCCAGCTGCCGGAAAGAACCCAGGATCAGATGCAGAGCGAAAGTCAGGAGCTTGGACAGTCCATGTGAGGGCGGCGCCAAATCAGGCGCCGCTTTTTTCTATACAGAAATTGTTGGTATCGCTTGGTTTGCGGCATTTTTTTCGTTACGTATGGTGATAGCTTTATCCCGCAAAAGCGGGTATTGTTGTGGTCAGAAGCCCACCAAAAAATAACGAGGAGGACACACGTATGAAACAGATTGAGAAGCATCCCGCGCCGGAGAAGCTGCTTCAGCAGATAACTGAGGCGGCAATCAATGCCCTGGCGCTGGGCGGGCCGGACAAGATCGGGGATGAGGCTCCCATGGAGGCAGGCGTGAAGCTGATCGCCAAAGCCTGGGGAGTGCCCCGGGAGAGCCTGCAGGCCAGCCTGGAGCTGATTGAAAGAGAACGGCAGCTTCTGCGCAGCGGGAGCAGCGAGGACGCTCTGCCCAACAGCGAACTGCTGAAGCCTTACGACGGCAAGATGATTGCCGCACTGCTCTGGGGCCTGTTTGAGACGACGGCCAGGCTGGAGGATGCCCAAGACCGGGCGGCGATGCACAAGCTGGCCCTTCTCATGGCGGAAAGCCTGAACCTGGACAGTTGGATCGCAGAGTGCGGGCTATCCAAGCCCTAAGACGGAAGCATACAGGAGGGGGCTGTCCTTGAACAGCCCCCTCGCCTTTGCGTTAAAGAAGGACAGTTTACTTCCGCTGGAGTGGAAAGGCCGCTCTGACCCAGGGCGAGGCTAACTGCCGGCGGCAGCGCAACATCTAATAGAAAGTAGGGAGCAAATCTTGAACCATCCATGTGAGGGCAGCGCCAAATCAGGCGCCGCCTTTTTCTATGCCCAGATTTTATTTCATTTCTGCGCCCACAAGCCGTACGCCCCGGAGCACCCGGCGGAACCGCCGCCCAGGCCGGTATGCACCCGTTCCCCCCTCTGCGAGGGCTGCCCCTACCCCGCCAACGGCTTCCTCTGCTGGGGGAAGGATGGGACGTGCCTGCGCTCGGAGATGCGGCGGCTCAATGCCACGGACAGGTGGGCAGAGCAAGAAACTTAGGAGGAGATTCACACAGATGAATCCATGTAACAACCGCTTTCCCTTACGGCCGGCCACCCGCGAGGAGGCCGGCCTGTTCTATTCAGATGAGCAGGCGGACAGGGCGCTGGGCACAGTGGGCCATGTCCGGATGGACTTTGGCTCCAGCGGCAAGGGGTTTTACCATACCTGGTGGCCTCACAATGGGGACCGGTTCAACACGCCGGAGTTCAAGGAGGCCCTGCAGCAGTTTGTGGACGCCGTGCGGGAGGATGGGCCGTTGAAGGATCTGTCCTCTATGGGCCACTTCTGCCGGCAGAACGGCGGGGCCATCACGGAGGACGGTCGGAGCTATGGGTATCTGGCGGAGATGGGCGACTACCGCTTCTGCCTCCGGTGTACCCCCAGCCCCGGGGAATACCAGTGCTATCTTTACTGCTATGACCTGCGCCAGCAGATACTGGACAGGCCGGTGGGCCGGGTGTCCTTTTCCAACGGCGAGCGCATGGAGTTCACAGCCCCGCAGGATTACCTCCGGACCATCCGGGAGGAGCTGCCCACAAAGGATGGGACCGGCTTCCGCTTTGAGACCCTGACGGATGACCCGGCGGTGCGCAAGGCGGTGGACGATATGGTCTATGACCTGTATGGGGAGGAGAACCCCAGGCCACTGGAGGATTACGTGCCCCGTCAGGGGCCGGAGATGGGAGGGCAGCAGATGTGACCACACAGAACAGACAGCCGGTGCTGCGCTGTGTCCTGAGCAACGCGGCGCACCCGGAGTATGGCCAGGTGACCATCCC
>ERZ507044.107-NODE-107-length-71516-cov-18.5088_pt1 | contig 71516 bp, 67 predicted proteins | sample MGYA00512870_ERZ507044 | MGnify/ENA metagenome assembly ERZ507044
TGACGGGGCGCTGGAACACGGCTCGGCGGACGTGGGCCCGCCGCATGGCGGCCAGGGTCAGCGCGTGAAGTTCGTCGGCGTCCTTCTTCCGCTGCGCCCAGTGCTTGCCGGAGTAGTAGGCGTTCAAGCCAAAGCGGCGGCAAAAGGCCGACTTGCCTTTTTTCGTGGGCGGGTATGGTATGTTAAATCTGATTGTTCCCATGTCCAAGCGCCTCCAGTGCCCGGTCCAGGGCTTTTACGATCTCGCCGTGATCATGGGCCAGGTCAGACCAGGTATCCATAATGGCGCGATGCTTGTCTCTCAGGGCGGACAAAACATCCGCCGCCTTTTCGTCTGTCACTGATATCACCTCGCCGGTATAATCCGCCCCACCGCCCGGTAAAACGCCGCGTCACACGTTCCGGTACTGGCGTGCCGGTTTTTCGCCAAAATAATTTGCATATAGTCAGGCTCCCACGGGTCAGGCCGCTCCTGGTTGTAATAGCTGTTGCAGTGTAAAAAGATTACGCCATCCGCATCCTGCTCCAGTGCCCCGGTATCCCGCAGGTCGGAGAGCTGGGGCCGCTTGTCCTGCCGCTGTGCGTTCTCCCGGTTGATCTGCGCCAGGCAGAGCAGCGGGACTTTGAGCTTCCGTGCCAACGCCTTGAGCTGCCCCGACACCTCGGTCATAGCCTCATAGCGGTTTTTAGCCCGCTCCTCTGTCCGGATCAGCCCGAAATAGTCCACAACCAGCAGCTTGAGCCCTTTAACCTTCCGGGCCATGTTGGCAATATCGTCCACGGTGGCGCGGGGCTTGCGGTTTGTGTAGACAGGTATCTGGGACACCTTCGAGCTCCACTCCGCCGCGCGGGCTCGCTCTTCGTCCCCAAGATTGCCCATCATAAGTGCATCGTAGGCAATCCCGGCTGCCCGTGCCAGCCGCTTGGCGGCCAACTGCTCCTCATCCATTTCGAGGGACACGAAGAGCACTGGCCCATTCTGTTGGGCTACCTGATCCGCCACGGCCAGCCCGAAGGTGGTCTTGCCCATACCGGGCCGGGCGGCCAGAATATAAAATCCGCTGTTCAGTAGGCCGCCGCCCAGCAATCGGTCTAAGCTCCGGTAGCCCGTAGGGACGTAGCCGCCGGCACCGGCATCCACCCGCTCCCGGTGCCGGTAATAGGCCAGCAAAGTATCCCCGGAGGTAGCCAGCTCCCTTGCGGTGTCCTGAGCCTCAATGGCCTCCAGCTCTCGCTGTGCGGCGGAAATCAGCTCCCTAGGGGTTTCCTCCAGGGTAGACGCACGCTGCTCCAGCTCCTGGCCGAGGGCTACCAAGCTCCGCCGCATGGACGCCCGCCGGGTCTCTTCCGCGTAAATCCCGGCATTGGCCGCTGTGTTGGTGGCCTGCATCAGCTCCATCATGTAGGCGTCGCTGACTGCACCCCTAGCCTCCGCCCGGATGCTCACAGGGTCTACCGGCTCCTCACGCCGGTAAAGCTCAACCGCCGCCCGGAAAATAGCCCGGTTCGCCTCCAGCACGAAATCTGCCTCTGTCAAATGCTCCAGCACCTCTGGTAGACATGCATCGTCCAGCAGGATAGAGCCGCATACCGCGCTCTCCGCCTCCAGCGCGTCAATCGTCATAGACCACAACCTCCTGCCCATCCTCGTCCCGCTCCAGGTGGTAGGCCCGTGGGCGGTATGTCTCCGTAGTGGCTGGCTGCTCCGCCCTCCGGCGGGCCTCCCAGGTCCGCACGGCGGCTTTCCAGTCTACAATGGGCCGCCCTGCGCCGTATTTCCACCCCCGCGCTGCGTAGAAGTCCACAAAGGCCTCCGGGTCTATGCCGTTCCTCCGTTCCTGGCAATAGGCGCGGACTTCTTCCACCGTTGGGGGGACTTTCTTTTTACCCCCTTTAGGGGGTTTTTCTTTGGGGGATGGGGAAATAGATACAGGGGGCATGGGGGGAGAAGGAAGCGGGGAAGGGGGTATGCTATCGCTTGCTAGATTTTGCTTTAATTTGCTGGACTTTGCTATGCCGCCTTTCCGCCCGTTCTCCGCACGTTTCCGCCCTGTCTCTGTATCCTTGTCCATCTGCGCTTTCAAAATTAGATAGATTGACTTCTCAGCACCACGGGGTTCAACCGTACCTCCGCCCCTACTGTATTCCAGAAGGGACATAAGCAACCGGCCACACTCCGCTTCTCCGAGGGCCAAAATGGCGTCGGCGCAGATTATAGGGATTTTAATGTATTCCATAGGGCGGAGGCCCCCTTAAAACGGGAGCTCGCCGTCCTCGTCGGCATCTTCAAAAGGGCCGGACGTCCTCGCCTTCCAGGTCACGGACTTCTGGATTTCCTCCTGCATCCAGGTTGGAAGCTTTTTCAGTGTCTCTTCGGCGTCCTCTGCATCCATGTCAAACTGAATCGTCTCGTTTTCAAGGGGCGGAACCTCCATTCCCTTCATAGGCTTGGAAATACCGGCGATCTTCGCATAAGTACCGCCATTCTTGCCCTCCTGGTTGACCACGGTAAGTAAACAGGGGGCGTTGATTACATTCGCCAGATTGAACCCGGCCAGCTCCTCCTGGGTAAAGGGCTTACCGAGCCAGGCGTCCAAATCGTGGCGCAGGGTGGACTTCTCATGGAGGGAGGCGGTGTAGGGCTTGCTGAGCCAGCGGGGTTTGTCCTCACCGTCCACCTGCACGCGCTCCGTGGGTAGCTCAAAAATAAGCCGTACCTTTTCTTGATCCTTGTTGTTAAAGTCGTTGTGCTGGATGCCAAGATCGACCACGCCCACGCAGCGGGCCGGGTACGCTCCTGGCTCAATGGGGGCGCCGCCGCCGCCCTTGGTCTCCTTAACTGTCAAACTCATGTTGCTTGTCCTCCTTATCAAATGTAATCGGGCACTCGTTCCCCATCCCGTCAAACGGGTACGGCAGAAATTCGCCGGTGAGGGCGCATTGGTGGCGCTTGAGGCCCTCCCGGTATTGGATGTAGGGGCACCACTGGCAAACCGTCAGCCCATTGGGGAAATGGACGGCCACGGTGGCTGTGCCGGTGGTGTAGTAGCGCACGCAGGTCTCGCGGCTCATACGTACCGCTCCACTTCCAGCCCCATCTCCAACGCCACCTGCTCCGGGCAGTCTCGTAGGGCCTTGTTGACCGCGGCCCGGAAGCAGTCCGGGCAGAGCCACCGTCCCTCCCACTGAAACCGTGCCTCGCCGTGGTAGACCTCCTGGCGGCACTTCTCACACTCGGAGACGGGGTTGTCCTGCTGCCTGTCCGAGCATGGGTTCAAATTTAACATTGACTTTTCCTCCTTCCAGCCCTAAAATAAGGGCAGATGTTCTTTCTCTTGCCGCCCTCCGGTCTTGCACACCGGGGAGCGGCGCTTTTATTCGTAAATAACGGCTTCCGCCCGTGTAATAAAATGATGAATGCCAGTAGAGCACTCGTTCCAGCGGTCATCATCAAAATCAGACACTTCAACGGTTTCCCCTATGGTATAAACAAAGTTCGGATCATAATTGCTCTTTACCTGGCCGCCAGCAGGATTTCCGTTGATATCTGTGATACCAATACCTTGGCCTTACTGGCGCGGCATTTTCGGCTAGTAGCGGAGGACCGGCGTGCATCTGCGGGGATTTCCAACTCCACAACAAGGCCACTTGCCTTTTTATAGCCGATATAAGAACCGGAATCTGGGCATTGCAGCGGGTAAAAAGCTGTATGAATATCCCATATCATTTGATCCATAGATGCACCGCTCAGGTTGGCACCGAACAGGTTGGCACCGCTCAGGTCGGCACCGCTCAGGTCTGCACGGCTGCCGCCCTCTCCATTCAGCCAAAGGAGATGCTCGTCCAAAATCTTTTTTAAGTCCATTTTGCTCCCTCCTCAATGTGGGATTTCTATGACCGCCCACACATCGTCGATGCTCTCCGCGCCCTCCAGGCCGGTGATCTGGATGGTGAGCGGGCCGGTGGGCGTGGGGGACGGGGTGGTGGTTGCCGCCGGGGTCTCAATGGCCGGTTGCTCCGGATCCTGGTTCCAGACAATTTCGATCAGTGCAACCAGCGCCAATAAAAAGAACAGGTATACGGTAGTCACGATCAGTTGCTTTTTCATAGGCTCGCTGCCACCAGAATAGCCAGCACCAGCGCCGCTCCGGCAACCACCGCCAGTTGTACCCGCTGGGCCACCGCCTGCGCCTGCTGTACCCGGCGGCGGTAGGCCCGGTAGCTGTATGCCTTTGCGCGCCTGTCGCGCTCGGTTTGTGCTCCCATAATTTTCACTCTCTTTCATTAGTTGAAAAGCTTTGTCTTGAAATCGTTCATTTCGCTTTGAATGGTGCTCGCCACCGCAGTCCGTATCATGTGTACGATGGTTTCGTAGTCAAAGCACGGTACGCCCTCCCGCTTGTACTTGACCAGCCCTCCGGGGCTGATTTTGTATGTAAGCGCCTTGTCCTTGACCGCAATCCCGAAGGTTGCCCGGCCTTCTCTGAGCGCCAACCTTACCGTTTGTTCGGGCCAGTCCAGATATCGGGCCGCAACGTCCAAGGGAACATTGTCATACGCTAGTATCTCATTGTCCGTTGGGATCGGCGGCCGCTCTCTCGTTCTTGGCCTCATGGCTATCCTCCCTCCTTTCGCCATGCAACCGCTCATGCTCGTCCCAAGTCATACCGTAATAGGCCCGGCATAGGTCGTCCATGACGCGGCGTGCATTGGTGAAGCGGTTCTCAATCTCCCGCTTCATACTGCTCTCGTTGAGCTGTCCATCTTTGGTCATAAAAAATCCTCCAATCTTGCCAGAGGCCGGAGGATGTGATATACTGTCTCCGATACCTCGTAGCGTCATTACGTGGTGTCATGCCCTGGTCGGTGTCGCTAGCACTGGCCGGGGCGCTTTTTATTGTCCCCTTCGCTGGAACATGGTAGAATATGGCCGAAAGGGGTTGATTCATTTGATAGAGTGGATAACATTTGGTATTGCGGTTGCAGGGTTTTTGATGTCTCTAGCTACATGGATTCACACATTCTTATCTCAAAGAAAAAATATAAGAATCAGGATTACAGAATGTAAATCGGATGACGAAATTACACTTTGCTTTGTGCACATTGAAAATAAATCTCGCCTTCCAATTGCTATCACACGAATTGTTTTGCTGTCTGAACAAAATGAAGTAGATTGTGTTCCTTTTCCAACTTGGGTTTTGGATGATACCAGAAGAAGTGGAAAGGAAATCATATCAAGGAAAAGTTATTACTCAATGCAAATGCCAATCGCTATATCTGCCCTTGGAGCTGTGAGCGGATACGTTCTTTTTTAATCAGATCAACGTATGATTCCAGATGATGCCAAGCTTCTGAATTTGAAAGTCTATACCAATCGGGGCCTGACAAAAATATGGTCAATTCCACTTTGTTCGGGGAATTAACACCGCCATACATCTCTCGGATTTGATATGTTATCGTCCTCACCTCCTGCTTCCCGTTACTCCCCTGTTTCATTCTTCGCTCCCGCCCCGTCAGGGGCGGGCGTCTTTTTCTCCATTGGTGCTATCTTTCTTCTTGCGTTTCCGCGCGGGCCTATCCCGGTATCCCTCGGCGTAACCAGCGATATAAAGTAACGCTTCTTTAGGGAGACCTGCTAGATTTTCGGCAACAGTCCGTGCATCTGCAAGTTTGCTGGTGTCATATACGGGCATCGTTTCACCTCCCTGCTTGTCCTGGGTATAATATAACATGACCAAGTCAACAAGTCAAGCATTTTCTATGTCTGAGTCATAATTTTCCCTTGACTTCTTTTTTTGTTTATGATTTAATAGGTGCAGACAGGAGGTGCAAATAGTGGAGACCATTAACGAGCGAATCGCATGGTGCGTAAAGGACAGCAACCTAACAAAGACTGCTTTTGCAGAGAAAATCAATGTTTCGCAGTCTTTCATTTCTAGGCTAGTCTCTGGCGAAAAAGTACCCAGCGACCGCACCATCGCCGACATCTGCCGTGAATTTAACATCTCCGAGCTCTGGCTGCGTACCGGAGAAGGAGACCCCCATATTCAGAGGGACGAGGACGAGGAGTTCATCGAAGTCATGGAGCAGATCCACATGTCTGATGATGATCTGATTAAGCGGATTATTAAGGCGTATTGGTTTATGGAAGATGACGAAAAAGCCGCCATCAGAAAACTGATAGACGGCTTTACAAAAAAATAAGGCCCCGGTTTCCCGGAGCCTTTTTATCACTTATTATGTAGTTTTTCGAGGACGAGGGCGCGCGTAAGGAGCGATTTCAAATAATTTTCATTTTTGTTCCGCTCCATGACAAGTTCAATTTCTTTTTTAAGCATTTCAACTTTTTCTCCATTTGGCGTCATTTCGCGCCCTCCTCCCAATTTGTACCTTACCAATATTTTGGTCGGGAATTTTGCTCCCCTTGTTTATCATTATAGAACGTTAGTTCTATTTAAGCAATATATGTTATCACCAAATTGTGGCAGCTTATTTTCTATATGCTAAGAGATTGCTTCGTTGGAAAAGAACGGATTATTGGACTATGCTTATGATATGGTACACCAACCCATAATTGCCAAACAGAACGAGAATCTAGCAGCAGAATTGTATTTATGGAACCTACCGCCAGAGGTCGGTAAAATAGAGAGGAGAATGGGATATGGAAAATGAAGCTATCAACGGGACTAACCCAGAAGTCGGCCAGACCACTCCACCCGAATCGCCCAAAAAGTTTTGTAAATATTGTGGCGAGCGCATCGACATTGACTGTGTTGTTTGCCCTAAGTGCGGAAAACAAATCGAGGCGCTCAGGCAAGACCCGTCTCAGGTAATTATCAATAACAATGGAAGCGATTACCCCTATAAAAGTAAAACCGTCGCTCTGCTCTTGTCTATTTTCGTTGGCGGTCTTGGGATACACCGTTTTTATGTCGGGAAACTCGGAACCGGAATTATCTGGTTGTTGACTGCTGGTTGTCTTGGAGTCGGCTGGATTATCGACATCATTATGATCGCCGTAGGCAGTTTCCGGGACAAGGCGGGCATGCCGTTGCAGTAAATAGAAAGGGTAGATATAGTATGCTGGATGAAAAAGATTTGCAGGCAATCGCACAGTTGATGGAGAAGCAGAAACAAGACATCATGTCTGAAACGAAGGGCTTGTTGGCACAGCAAAAACAGGACATCATGCACGATGTAAAGGTTTTATTGGACACGGAGGTCACAACCCGGTTTAACCTTCTGGCCGAGGGGCAACAGGCTATCATGGACGCCATCACGCCAAAGAGTGAAATCGAAGAACTGCGAAACGAAGTATCCGTGCTTAAGCTGGCGATCCGCACCATGAATCAGGAAATCGCCGAACTAAAAAAAGCGCAATAAAAATACCGCCCCCGGTGCTACCAACACCAGGGACGGCTCACATAGGGGTGATAAGGTTTGGCGGCCATATCACCCCTTTATTTTACCAGAATAGGGGGAAAAGTCAATGAGAAGAGCGAACGGAACCGGAAGTATTGTAAATCTTGGCCCGAATCGCAGAAACCGATACGCCGTCAGGGTGTCGTATTTGGAGCGGCCCGGACTGTGGAAACAAAAGTATTTATCCTACCACAGAACCGCCAAAGAAGCACAGGGGGCCCTCGACAAATATTTGGCATCTAATATCCCGGCAAAGTCACTCGCCGTTACCTGGGGAGACGTATACAATCAGTGGTCTGCCAAAAAGTATGCAAAGGCAGGAGCCGCCTCTATCGCCAGCTATAAGGCTTCTTGGGGCCGTCTGTGTTCCCTGGAGGGGAAGGAGATATCAAAGATAACGGTAGATGATTTACAGGCAGTCATCGACAAAGACGAAACTGCTGGGCTGTCACAGTCCAGTATAAATAACGACAAACTGTTGATGAAAGCTCTTTTTAAGCACGCAATGGAACGTGATCTTGTGGCAAAAGATTATTCGCAGTTTGTTGAGGTGCCCATCGTTGGAGCAAAAGTGGAGAAAGGCGCCTTTGACGATATCACCATGAGAAAGATTGAGAAATTGGCGTCCTCTGGATTCCCTTGGGCCGATACCGTACTAATGCTATGTTATACTGGATTCCGAGTATCTGAGTTTTTGGGGCTCACCAGATTTTCCTATCATCCAGATGGGAGCTATTTGCAGGGCGGCCTAAAAACACAGGCCGGGAAAAATCGGATTGTCCCGGTGCATCCTAAAATCATGCCATATCTGACCAAGTGGCTGTCCAGGGGCGGTAAAACTATTATCTGTGATGATGACGGCAATGCAATATCGGCACGTAAATACCGGGCCCTCTTCTCTGGAGTCATGGAAGAATTAGGGGCACTTAGTGCTACCCCTCATTGGTGCAGGCATACCGCCGCATCTCGAATGAGGATGGCTGGGGTGGACGAAGTCGCTATAAAACGTATCTTAGGACATTCTGATGGAGATGTTACTGAGCACTATACGCACGTAGATGTTTCGTTTTTGGCTAAAGAGATCCAGAAGGTTTCCTAAGTATTTGTAACTTTCGTCTTAAATATGTACAAATAGAACAATACACCAAAAGTTATGAAAAGTTGTTGCTAATTGCGTATTTGTTAATAATTTTATTGTTTTTTGCCCTTGGATAACATGGAATCTTAAACGCTTTTTAAAGATTTTCCCCCTCGCCCCTTAAGCTTCGTCTGCTATACTGACTTTACAATCTGAGGTGACTGTATGAATACCATCCTGATCTGCGACGACGACAAGGACATCGTCTCGGCCCTGGACATCTACCTGACCAGCGAGGGCTATGCCACCGTGAAGGCCTATGACGGGCTGGAGTGCCTGCGCCTGGCGGAGCGCGAGCCGGTGGATCTGATCCTGCTGGACGTGATGATGCCCGGCCTGGACGGCATCCGCACCACGGCCAAGCTGCGGGAGAGCTGCAACGTGCCCATCATCCTGCTGACCGCCAAGAGCGAGGACAGCGACAAGATCCTGGGGCTGAACATCGGGGCGGACGACTACATCACCAAGCCCTTCAATCCCATCGAGGTCATCGCACGGGTCAAGAGCCAGCTCCGGCGCTACACCAGCCTGGGCGGCAAGCAGGGCGGCGGGGAGGCCAATCCCGCCCTGCTCACCAACGGCGGCATCGCGCTGGATGACGGGGCCAAATCGGTCACCGTGGACGGGGAGGGGGTCAGCCTCACCCCCATCGAGTACAACATCCTTCTCCTGCTGATGAAGAACCCCGGCCGGGTGTTCTCCACCAGCCAGATCTATGAGCTGGTGTGGAACGACCCCTCCCTCGGCTCGGAAAACACGGTGGCGGTCCACATCCGCCACCTGCGGGAGAAGCTGGAGATCGACCCGGCCAACCCCCGGTACATCAAGGTGGTCTGGGGGCTGGGGTACAAGATGGAAAAGGTCTAGGGGGCGCTCGCTCCGGCCGCACCCCGCCCATATTCCAGGAGGTAATGCCATGAAACGATTCCGAACCAGTCTGGCGGCCAAGACGGCCGCCGTCCTTCTGGCCTTGGCCGTGGGCGCCGGCGGCTTCTGGTCCACTGTCTTTATCCTCTACCAGTGGGATACCCTGTGGCTGGGCAGCGGGTATTACGACAGCAACGACTATTACTCCGACCTGTATAACCGCTCCAGTCAGGTGCACGAGCTGGCCCGGCTGCTCCAAAACCAGGAGTGGAACGGCGCCCTGCCCTACCTGGACCAGCGGCGGCTGGACATGCTGGAGGAGGCCCTCTCTCCGGAGCGGACCAACTTCCGCTTTGCCATCCGGCGCAACGACACCGGCACCCTCGTCTACTCCAACCTGGAGGGGGCGGCCTCCCTGGACGAGAGCGTTCACGCCGTGGAGCAGGAGGAGCTCTCCCTCACCCAGAACGGGGCCGCCCGCGAGCAGGATTATGTGGTCTGGAACGGTAAGGAGCAGTACTACCTCCTCTATATCGCCCTTCCCGACGCCGCTGGCACCAAGCAGCTCGTCACCCCGGAGGATGCCGGGCTCGCCGCCCAATACGGCTACACCTTTGACGGCTATACCTGGAACTATGACGAGCAGATGGACAGCCGGGTGACCACCTCCGTGCTGGCCCTGGAATACGGCGCAACCGACCCGCTCACCGTCCAGGACGAGTTCTGGGACAGTTACCAGGACTACCAGCAGTACGCCAGCTACCTCCCCGCCCTGGCGGTGCTGGCCCTGGTGCTGGACATCGCAGGGATACTCCTGCTGGTGTTTCTGCTCCGGGCCGCCGGCTGGCGGAAGGAGGAGAGCCGCCCGAGGTGCAACTGGTTCGACCGCATCCCGCTGGATCTGCTGGCCTTCGGCGCGTTTTGGGCCATCGCTCTCCTTCTCAACGCGGGGGACGCGATCGCCTTCGGCCTCAACGTATCCCAACTGGCCACCGACCTGCTGGTCGGCATGTGTGTCATCACCGTAGCCATTCTGGGCTGTGTCCTGGCCTTCTGCCTTACCGTGGCCACCCGCATCAAGACCCGCACCCTGTGGAGCAATACCCTCATCTATATGCTGTGCAAGCTGATCGCCCGGGGCTGCCGGGCGGCGGCCCGGAGCTGGCCCATGACGGGCCGGGTGGTGGTGCTCTTTCTGCTCTACCTGGCCGGCACCCTGTTCACCACGCTGACCATCTTCCTCATCCCCGTGTTTCAGGGCTTTGTGCTCTACTGCCTTTGCCGCTGGACCATCCAATGGAAGCGGGTGCGGGAGGGCACCGGCCGCATCGTGGGGGGCGACCCGGACTTCAAGATCGACACCCACAAAATGTACAGTGACCTGGCCCGGCACGCCGGGCAGCTCAACGATTTGGGCGCCGCCATCGGAAATGCCGTGGACGAGCGCATCCAGAGCGAGCGCTTTAAGGCCGAGCTGATCACCAACGTCTCCCACGATCTCAAGACCCCTCTGACCAGCATCATCAACTATGTGGATCTGCTGAAAAAGCAGGACATCGACAATCCCAAGGCCCAGGAATATATCGAGGTGCTGGACCGCAAGAGCCAGCGCCTCAAGAAGCTGACGGAGGATCTGGTGGAGGCGTCCAAGGCGTCCACCGGAAGTCTGTCGGTGCACCTGGACCGGCTGGGCATGGTGCAGCTCGTCCAGCAGGCCCTGGGGGAGTTTGAGGAGAAATTTGCCCAGAGCCGCCTCACCGTGGTGCCCGCCTTCCCGGAGGAGGAGTGCTCCATCCTGGCCGACGGCCGCCACCTGTGGCGGGTCATCGACAACCTGCTCTCCAACTGCAACAAGTACGCCCTGGAGGGCACCCGCATCTATGTGGAGGTGTGCCGCTGGGAGGGCAAGGTGGTCCTGTCCATCAAGAACATCTCCCGCCAGCCCCTCAACATCCCCGCCGAGCGGCTCATGGAGCGGTTCGTCCGGGGGGAGGAGTCCCGCACCACCGAGGGCTCCGGCCTGGGCCTGTCCATTGCCCGCAGCCTCACCGAGCTCCAGGGCGGCACCTTCCGCCTGGACATCGACGGCGATCTCTTCAAGGCCGTGGTCTCCTTCCCGGAGGCCGCCGGACCGGAGCTGCCCGCGAACACATAGGAGGCGGGCGGGGATAAACCCCGCCCCTACAAAGTCCCCTACCAGTTTGTAGGGGCGGCCCTTGTGGCCGCCCGCCGTTCCCGGCGTCGTGTAGGGGGCGACGCCCAAGGGCGGCTTCTCTTGCCCCTGCGGGGCAATTCACCTTCTGCCCACATCGCCCCGGCCGCAGGGGCTGGGTAGACCTGCGAGCTCCGGCAACACGGCGGACGGGCGGGTGTGGGCACCCGCCCCTACGTCGCCGGCGCAGCCGGAGGGACGGCCCTTGTGGCCGCCCGCCGTTCCCCAATGCAAACAACGAGAGGCCAGCCCCAAAGGGCTGGCCTCTCGTTTGCTTCTGCAATTAGTCGGTCACGAAGGGCAACAGCGCGATCTGACGGGCGCGCTTGATGGCCTCAGTGAGCTGACGCTGGTGCATGGCGCAGGTGCCGGTGGTGCGGCGGGGCAGGATCTTGCTCCGCTCAGACAGGAACCGGCGCAGCTTGACCGCGTCCTTGTAGTCGATGTGCTCCACCTTGTCCACACAGAAGGTGCAGACCTTGCGGCGCTTGCGGCCGCGGGGGCGCTCTCTATCCATAGCCATAACAGGGAACCTCCTTTTTCACGGGCCTTCAGCCCGTCTTGTTTTATTGCTGCGCACCGACTGTCGTGCGCAAAATGTGTTAGAAGGGCAGCTCCCCGTCGTCGTCAGAGAGCTCGGCGAACTGGTCGCCGCCGCCCATGGGGGCGGAGTAGCCGCCGCTGGGTGCGGCGGGAGGCGGCGCGTAGCCGCCGGCCGGAGCGCCGAACCCGCCGGAGGGCGCGGCATAGCCGCCCGCCTCCGCGTCCCGCTTGGAGTCGCCGAAGTACACGTTGTCGGCGATCACCTCCGCGGTGCGGCGCTTGTTGCCGTCCCGGTCGGTCCAGTCCCGGAGCTGGAGCCGGCCCTCCACCACTGCCATACGGCCCTTAGTGAAGAAACGGGAGACAAATTCGGCGGTCTGACGCCAGGCCACGATGTCGATGAAGTCCGTGGACTTCTCGCCGGTGGTCTTGTCCTTGAAGTCCCGGTCCACCGCCAGGGAGAAGGAGGCCACGGGGGTCCCCGTCTGGGTGTGGCGCAGCTCGGGATCACGGGTCAGACGGCCCATGAGAATAATCCGGTTCAGCATGTCTGCCGCTCCCTTCTTACTTCTCGTCCTTGCAGACGATCAGGGAACGCATCACGCCGTCGGTGATCCGCAGGATACGATCCAGCTCACGGGGGAACTCGGGCTTAGCGCTGAAGGTCATCAGCACGTAGTAGCCCTCGGTCAGGTCGTTGATGGGATAGGCCAGGTGGCGCTTGCCCCACTCCTCAACCTCAGCCAGGGTACCGTTCTGCTCCACCAGGGTCTTGAACTTGGCCACCATGGCAGCTGTGGCCTCCTCATCCAGGTTGGGATTGAGGATGAAGACCACCTCGTAGTTTCCGCTCAGTTTTGCCATTTTCTTTGCACCTCCTTATGGACGTATGGCCCCCGCCCTTGTGCGGGGGCAAGGATGGCCTGTTTTTTGAAACAAGCTATATTATTATATAGGAATCAGCGAAAAAGTCAAGCCTTTCCAAAAAAATAATATTTTTTGGCTTCCGTGCAATAAACGGCCCCTCTGCTTCATTTTACTGTCAGAACGGGCGGGAAACCCCGCCGCAGATTTGACAGGATAAAGGAGTTTTGATGATGAAAAAGGGTTTTGGAAAAGGCTTTTGCAGTGGTATTCTGGTGGCTGCCTTGACGGTGGGCCTGGGTGTGTCGGCCATGGCGGCCAGCCGCACCATCACCGTGGATGACAACATCCGCATCACCCTCAATGGTGCGGTCTTCTCCCCCAAGGACGCCAAGGGCAGGGATGTCCCCCTGTTCTCTTATAACGGTACCACCTACGCCCCCGTCCGCGCCATCTGTGAGGCCGCCGGCCTGAAGGTGGACTTTGACTCCGCCAACTATACCGCCGTCCTCACCACCCCCGACCGCTATATCGCCTCCACCCCCTCCGCCTCCAACTACATCTCCGTGGACAAGGCCAAGGAGATCGCCCTGAACCACGCCGGCGTGAAGGCCGCCGACGCCATCTTCGTGAAGGCCGGACTGGACTGGGACGACGGCCGCACCGAGTACGAGGTGGAATTCTACGCCGGGAACACGGAGTACGATTACAGCATCGACGCCACGACAGGCGCCATTCGCTCCTATGACCATGACTGGGATGATTTCTCCCTGTGGAATCCCGGAAACAACGCCGCCAACCCTTCCACCCCTGGCACCTCCACCAACAATCTGATCAGCGAGGCCAAGGCCAAGGAGATCGCTTTGGCAAAAGCCCCCTCCGGCGCCTCCGTGGTACGCTGCCACCTGGACTGGGACGACGGCCGCTATATCTATGAGATCAAGATGGTCTCGGGCACCATGGAGTATGAGTGCGACATCAACGCCGCCACCGGCGTCATCACCGACTGGGACGTGGACAGCATCTACGACTAATTCCTTTCGCAAACCGCTCCGTACCCGAAAGTACCGTCAGGCGCTGCCGCCTGACGGTACTTTTTTGCGTCTGCGTTAAAACAGCTCCGGATGCTCCAGAAGCCAGCGGTTGACCATGGCCATAAACCACTCCACGGCCGGATTGTCACTGGGCTCCCGCCACGCCACCCCCAGCTCGATGGTCTGCCCATGCCCCTCCAGCGGGACAAAGGCCAGGCCGGTGGTATGCATGTACTCCCGAATCCGGAAAGGGAGAATGGCAATTGCCTGTCCGCACTCCACGGCAAAGATCACATCCTCCAGGGCGGGATACTCGGTGACCGACGCCGGGGTGAAACCCAGTCCCCGGCAGATCTGGAGGAACTGCTTATACATATAGGCCCCGCCGGTGTGGGACAGGCAGGCAAAGGGCTCCGTGGCCAGCTTGGCGTAGTCGATCACGGCGTTGTCCAGGCAGGGGTGCTCCCGCGGGCAGACCAGGCAGTAGAAGTCGGCCCCCAGCTTGCGGCAGGCGTAGCCGTTCATCCCCTTCAAGTCGGAGAGCACCGAGAAGCTCACATCATAAGCCGCCGCGTCGATGCCCGCCTGGATGCCGGTGGCGTCCCGCCGGATGAGCTCCACGCGGACCTGGGGATACGCCTCCCGATAGGCGGCGATCAGCCGGGGCAAAAAGTGGCGGGAGGGGGAATTGAGGTAGCCGATGCGCAGCTCCCAACATCCTGAGGACTCCAGCTGGCGCAGGCGGCCCAGGGCCCGCTCCTCCTGGTCCAGGATGCGCTTGGCGTCCTCCAGGAAGAGCTCCCCGGCCCGGGTGAGCGACACGTTCCGCGTGGTACGCAGAAACAGGCGCGCGCCCACCTCCCGCTCCAGGGCGGAGATCTGATGGGTCACGGCGGGCTGCGTCACATAGAATTCCCGCGCCGTCTCGGTAAAGTTCCGGTAACGGGCCACCGACACGAAATAGCGAAGCTGCTCGGTGTTCATTGCGCTCCCTCCTCTCCCTGCTCGTATTATAAATTGATAACGCTTTTTTATCAATCCTGGAAAAAACGTGAATTTCACTTTTTTCGCCCGGAGTGATACAATTTGCCCGATTATAAAAGAGGAGTGATGCGCGTGGCGTTTCAAGTAATGGGCGTGACCGCCGGACGCAAGGACAGCAATTGTGAAATCCTGCTCAAGGAGGCTCTTCTGGCCTGCCGGGAGCAGGGGGCCGAGGTCCGCATGATCAACCTGAAGGATTACGAGCTCCTGGACTGCAACGGCTGCACCGCCTGCACCATGGGCATGTCCATGGGGAAGAACACCGGCTGTTCCCTGGCGGACAAGGACGACAAGCAAAAAATCATGGATGTGATGCTGGAACAGGATGCGGTGATCTTCTCCGCCCCCACCTATGATCTGATGCCCTCCTCCCTGTTTTTGAAGTTCATGCACCGCAACCTGGCCTATGAGTCGGCCTTCCTGACCAAGGTCGGCGCCATCGCGCCCCGGGACCGGGTGGGCGCGCTCATCGCCGTGGGCGGCTCCACCCGCTCCTGGCAGTCCATGGCCCTGGAGTGTATGCAGGCCACCACCTTCACCAACAGCTTCAAAATTGTGGACATGTACATGGCCACCCAGGTTCCCGCCCCCGCCCAGGTGCTCCTCTACGAGGAGAAGGTGGCCCAGGCCCGGGAGATGGGCCTGAACGTCATGAAGGCCCTCAACACGCCCCCCGCCGAGCGCAAGTGGCTGGGCGACCCGGACTACGGCTGGTGCCCCAACTGCCACTCCAACGCCCTGTGCCTGGGCGAGCCCCAGTGGAAGGGGCTGCAGTACCCCATCGAGTGCGTGGTGTGCGGCGCGGGCGGCACCCTGGAGCAGACCGAGGACGGGCGCTGGAAATTTGTCATCGCCGAGAACGGGCTGGAGCGTGACCGCACCACCGAGGAGGGCCGCGGGGTTCACTGCGACGAGATCGCCGAGACCCAGGGCGGCTTCTTCATAGATCCGGCCAAGCGCCAGCTGGTGGCCGAGCGCCTGCCCAAGTACCAGAGCATCCAGTTCCCCGGCATCTAAGGAAGGAGTCTGATTGTCTTGAAATTCGAGCATCTGTTTTCCCCCATGCAGGTGGGTAAGGTGACCTACCGCAACCGCATCGTCAGCGCCCCCATGGCCTTCGGCCTCATTGTTCAGAACCCGGACGCCCGGGACTTCACCTACCGCAAGCTGGAGGCCAGCGCCAAGGGCGGCAACGGCTGCGTCATCGTGGGTGAGACCGACGTCAACTTCACCGACGCCGTCCGTATCCCCGGCTTCCGTCCCTTTGACTTCGCCAAGCCCGAGGAGGATCCCGAGACCTTCGACGCCGTGGGCGGGTATGCCCGCCGCATCAAGCGCCACGGCGCTGTCGCTCTGGCCGAGCTGGTCCACTGCGGCAAGGAGAAGGTGCCCTTCGGCCCCGGGCAGGAGGCCATCGGCCCCATCGAGACCACCAACCTGGCCGGCGTGAGGGTGCGCCCCATGAACGAGGACGACATGGCCCGCATCGCCCGCGACTTCGCCGTCTCCGCCACCTACATGCAGAAGGCGGGCTTTGACGGCGTGCTCATCCACGGCGGCCACGGCTTCCTCTTCACCCAGTTCCTCTCCCCCCTGATGAACACCCGCACCGACAGCTACGGCGGCTCTCTGGAGAACCGCGCCCGCTTCCCCCTCCAGATTCTGAAGGCCGTCCGGGAAGCGGTGGGCCCCGACTTCCTGGTGGAGCTGCGCATCGACGGCACCGACCACCAGCCCGGCGGCATCACCCCCGAGGAGGCCGGCGCATTCGTCGCCATGGCCGAGCCCTACATCACCTCCGTCCACGTGACCTGCGGCATTTATGAGGCGTCGGTCAAGTCGGGCACCGAGAGCTCCATGTTCCACCCCCACGGCCTGAACATCCACAACGCCGCCATCATCAAGCAGTACACCAAACTGCCCGTGGGCGCCGTGGGCGGCATCAACTCCCCCGAGCTGTGCGAGCAGGCCATTGCCGAGGGCAAGATCGACTTTGCCATCCTGGGCCGCCAGATGCTGGCCGACCCCGTGTTTGCCAACAAGGCCAAGCGCGGCCATGAGGATCAGATCCGCCGCTGCCTGCGCTGCTACAAGTGCTTCCCCGGCTCCCCCGAGGAGGGCTATGACGATCTGCCCTTCACCAGCGAGGAGCTGGCCCTCTACGTGGGCCACTGCACCATCAACCCCCTGGCCCACCTGCCCTTCGATCCCGACACCCTGGCCCCCGCCTCCAAGCAGGAGACCGTGCTCATCGTGGGCGGCGGCGCAGCCGGCATGCAGGCCGCCATCACCGCCTGCGACCGGGGCCAGAAGGTCATCCTGGCCGAGCAGGGCCCCTGCCTGGGCGGTCTGCTGCGGTTCACCGACGTGGACACCGACAAGCCCGACCTGATGAACTTCAAGAACCTGCTGGTGCGTGAGGTGGAGCGCCGTGACATCGACGTGCGGCTCAACACCGTGATCACGCCGGAGAACATCACCTCCTTCGGTGCCGACGGCGTCATCTTTGCTACCGGCTCCCTGCCCTCCTGTCCCCCGGTGCCCGGCATCGGGCACGCCCACAAGGCCATGGACATGTACGACGGCAAGGTCAAGCCCGGCCACAAGATTGTTATGGTGGGCGGCGGCCTGGTGGGCTGCGAGGCCGGCCTCTTCCTCCAGAAGACCGGCCACGAGGTCACCGTGGTGGAGCTGCTGGGCCGGCTGGCCAACGAGTCCTTCGGCATGTACCGGGAGGCCCTGATCTGGGAGATGGAGAAATGCGGCATGGCCATGCTGCCCAAGACCCGCTGCCTGGAGATCACCCCCACCGGCGTGAAGGTGGAGAACGCCGGCGGCGTCCAGACCCTGGAGGCCGACACCGTCCTCTTTGCCCTGGGCATGAAGAGCGTGGACATCGCCCCCCTGAGGGCCGCCGCCGAGGCCGCCGGACTCAAGACCTGGGTCATCGGCGACGCCATCCAGCCCGGCAAGGTGGATCAGGCCACCCGCAGCGCCTATCTGGCCGGCATCGAGGTGGGCCGCTGAGTCCCCCGCCCCGGAATAAATCAACCCCTCCGGCTAAGCCGGAGGGGTTCTGCTTGTCCGAAAAGCGGCAAGAGCCACTTTTTCGAGGGAGATGCGCGCAAGATGAACCTTGATTCCCGACGGAAAAGTCGGCTCATCTTGCGCGGAAATGACTGATTTTCATGTTATTCCTGCGGCTGTGGCCGCAGGAATTCTGCGAGGCTTTCCTTCCTGGAAGGTTTTTCACCCGTCTGCGGCGCCCCAGGCAATGCCTGGGGCGCCGCGTTTCTTTTGTTCTTTTGTCAGCGCTCCTGGCGCAGCGTCTCGGCCTTCTCCTTCAGGAAGCCCTTGAGCCACGCACCGGTGGCCGGGTGATCCAGGGCGAAGTCGATGGTGGCCTCCAGGAAGCCGCAGAGGTTGCCAGTGTCATACCGGCGGCCCTCAAAGTCCACGGCCACCATGCGGCTTCTCCGGCACAGCTCCCGCAGGCCGTCGGTGAGCTGAATCTCCCCGCCGTAACCGGGCTTGACGTTCTCCAGAATATCGAAGATCTCCGGAGTGAGCACATAGCGGCCCAGGATGGCGTAGTTGGAGAGCCTCTGCTCGGGGGTGGGCTTCTCGTTCATGTCGGACACGTCGAAGATGCGCTCCTCCAGGGGGGAGACCTTGACGGAGGAGTAGCGGGAGATGGCTTCAGTGGCCACCTCCTGCACCCCCAGGGCGGACGCGCCGTACTTCTCGGCGGCCTCCACCAGTTGGAGAGTCACCGGCTTTTTGGCCCGCATGATGTCGTCGCCCAGCAGCACGGCGAAGGGCTCGTCCCCCACGAAGCGGCGGGCGCGGCCGATGGCGTGGCCCAGGCCCTTCGTCTCCTTCTGGCGCACGTAGAAGATGTTGGCCAGGTCGGCGGCCCGGCGCACCTCCACCAGCTCGGACTCCTTGCCCGACTGGAGCAGGCGGGTCTCCAGCTCGGGGTAGTAGTCGAAGTAATCGTCCATGGCGGACTTGGCCCGGTTGGTGACGATCAGAATGTCCTCAATTCCGGCGGCCACCGCCTCCTCGATGATGTACTGGATCACCGGCTTGTCCACCATGGGAAGCATCTCCTTGGGAACGGTCTTGGTGGCGGGGAGCATCCGGGTTCCCAGCCCTGCGGCGGGGATGACGGCCTTACGAACTTTCATAACAAAAAACCTCCAGCAGAGCGGGCGGAACGCCGCCCGCCGTTATTGCAGATGTGCGGCGGGAATCATGGGGCGGAAATACCGAACCCTGGGCAGGGCCTTCAGGAGAATCGTGCCCAGCACACAGCAGGCCACGGCCTCCCCTGCCACAAAGGTCCACAGGTTCAGTCCATACGCCGCCCAGAAAGCGCCGTTGACAGCCCCTGCCTCCGCCCAAGCCCACATGGGCGGCAGCAGCAGGGCGTTCACCACAATGGGGGGCAGGGCGGCCAGATACCAACGGGGCATCTTGATGGAGAGGAAAGCTGCGATGGCGGTGGCCAAGGTGCCCACAATCATGTCGATGGGACCATAGGGGGAGAGAATATTGGTCAGCAGGCAGCCCAGTGCCAGCCCCGGCGCGGCGGCAGGAAACAGGAAGGGCAGCACGGTCAGCGCCTCCCCCAAGCGGACCTGAACCGGTCCGAAGGTGAGCTGAAAGATGTTGCCGAAGTAGCACAGGACGAAGTAGACGGCGGCCACCATCGCGGCCAGGGTGAGCTGTTGGATGTTGGATTTGCGCATGTGTGATCATACCTCCATTTTAGTCTTTAGAGAACGGCGGTGAGTCCCCCCGAACGAACGCGGCCGTGGCCGCGCTTGGACCGGGTTTGGAAACCAGTCGGGGGTATTTTAGCACGTTTCCCCTCGGAAGTAAAGAAAAAGCGCCGGGACTCTCCCCCGCCCTCCTCCGCGGAAAAAGCAGCCCCGGAGCGCACGCGCTCCGGGGCGGTCTTTTCTTCCATTATTCCGTAAAGGGCTTTTCCACCAGGGAGCCCCGGCTGTAGCGGGCCAGGATATCCCGGTCGTCCCCGTCGTAGAGGAACTGCTCCAGCTTCTCGAAGGGGGTGCGGGGCAGGCGGCCGTCCAGCTCGTCCACATCCACCACCAGGGCGTCGAAGTCATACCCCGGCTCAAAGGAACCCACCTTCCCGAAGAATTCCCCCGGCCCCTTGGTGGCCAGGTAGAGGGCCTCCGGCAGGGAGAGGAGCCGCTCCTCCGGGTGGTCCAGGGCCCGGAGCTTGGACAGCCCCACCGTGGCCGCCACATGCCGGTTCATGGCGGCGGCGTGGCCGCCGGCCACATCGCTGGCCACGCAACAGCGCAGCCCCTCCGACAGGCTGCGGCGCAGGGGCATGACGCCGCTGGACAGGTTGGTGTTGGACTGGGCGCAGTGGGCCAGGGTGACCCCCTCCTCACGGAGAATGGCCTCCTCCCGCCTGGTGAGGTGGACGGCGTGGGCCATGATGGTGCGCCCCCGGCGGAGCAGGCCGTAGTCCCGGTACACCTCGGTGTAGCTGGCGCACTCCGGGTGGAGCTGGGCCACCCAGGCGATCTCGCTCCGGTTCTCCGACAGGTGGGACTGGACGGGCAGCTCGTACCGCTCCCCCAGCCGCCCCAGGCCGTCCATGAGCCGGGCGGTGGTGGAGGGGACGAAGCGGGGGGTCAGGATATACTCCACGTGCTTCAGCTCCGCCCGGCTGCGGCAGATGAGCTCCTCCGTGTCCGCCAGGGAGGCGTCGGTGTCCTCCCGCAGACTGTCCGGGGCATTGCGGTCCATGTTCACCTTGCCGATGAGGGCGGACAGCCCCGCCCGCTCGGTCAGCTCCATCAGCCGCCAGACGGCCTCCTTGTGGATGGTGGCAAAAGCGGAGAAGCGCAGGGTGCCGTTGGCCCACATCCGGTTGAGGAACCGCTTCCACGCCGCCTCGGCAAAGTCCGCGTCGCCGTAGCGGGCCTCCACCGGGAAGGTGTAGGTCTCCAGCCAGGGCAGCAGCTCCTGGTCGTAGCCCACGCCCCGGTTCACCATCTGGGGGGCGTGGAGGTGGAGGTCGCAGAAGGCGGGGAGCACCAGCGCCCGGCCGAAGTCGGTCACCGGCTGCCCGGCGTACTCCTGGGGGAGCGCCCGGTAAAAGCCGGCGCACTTCTCCCCCTCTACCACCAGGTACTCCCCCTCCCGCACGGTCAGCTCGCCCAGCGCGGGAGTGTATAAAAAGTTGCCCTTGAAAATCATGGCAGCCCCTCCGGTTTTCATGTTTTTCTTTTATCCTATCATCCGCCCCTGTAGAAAGCAATCAGAAGTTTTCGCCCCGGCACAGAAAAGCCGCCGCACCCGTTGCGTGCGGCGGCCCAGCCTGTCGAAAAAGACTTTTCAACAGGCTGCTGGACTTTTTGAAGCTCTAAAGGAGCTTCAAAAAGTCGTTTCATCAAACGTGAAAGGGAACCCTGACGGTTCCCTTTCACACTATCCTTCCCTCCGAAGCCTTTGGCAGGAGGGTTTATTGCTAGCCTCAACCGCCGCACCCGTTGCGTGCGGCGGCCCATATCTTTTATTCGGGTATTCAGGGTACCAGCTCTACGGTGTAGCCCAGCTCCTTCAAGCCGGACACAATGCCGCCCGGATCCACCATGTGGCCCGCGCCCACGGCCAGGAAGAACGTATTCTCCCCCTCGGTCTCCAGATACTCCGCCGCTGCGGCAATCATGCCGGGGTCCCGCTCGGTGAACAGCTTGGAGTTGAGCTCGTCATCGCTGTTGAGGATGGCCTCTTTGTCGTAGACCTCCGCCAGGGCATCGGGGTCCCGGTCCTTCCAGGCGTCGAACATGGCGGCAATCTGCTCCTGCTGGGCCTGGGCCAGCGCCTGGGCCGCCTCGTCGGCCGCCTCGCCCTTGAGCATCCCCTCGTACCCGGCTAGGCTGGCGTCCAGATAGGCCTCCTGGTACTCGGCGGACAGGCCGTCGAAGATGCCGCCCTGGAAGGCGTAGGTCTCCACGGAGTCGATGGTCTTGCCCGCGTTCACCGCGTAGGCGTTGATATACACATCAATGGCCATGGCGTTGGCCCCGGTGGTGTCGTCCTGGAGGCTCAGGACGCCGAAGGTGGAGGCCAGGGCCCAGGGCTTATATGCGTCAAAGCCGTTGGGCTCCATGCCCAGGCTCACCGCCGCCGCCTGCACCCGTGCGTACAGCTCCGGGCTGATGTGGTCGGCCAGGGTGGTGCCATCGGAGTAGGCCTGGAGCTGGGCCAGCAGGGCCATGCCCTCCTGGTCGTTGAGATCCAGCTCGAAGCTCACCACCTGGGAGGCGTCCAGGGCGTCCCGCACCGACTTATGCAGGGGATAGACGTTGCTGCGGTCCATGTGGATGGTGCCCAGCAGGTAGAGGGTGTTGTCCCCGTTGACGGCCTTCCACAGCAGACCTCTGGAGCCGGCGTCGTTGGCGTCATAGAGGGCCAGGATCAGCCGCTCGGCCATGACCATAGCCTCCTGATAGGTGCAGGGCCGGTCTTCGTTCAGTCCGCCGGCCTGATCGCCCCTGACCACGCCCAGGCCGATGAGGAAGGCCGCGGCCCCCTCCTCCACGCCGTCGATGTCGTAGGCGGCCGCCTCCTGGTACAGCGCGTTCATCACGCCGCCGCGGGTGGTGTCCACCACCAGTCCTTCGGTGTCCGCCGCCCGCTGGGGCAGCTCCAGCAGGGCCAGCTTGTCGGCCACGATGTCGGTCATGGCCGAGAGCTGCTCGCTGGTGATGGTGCTCTGAATGTACGTAGTGTAGTTGTCGTCCACCAGCCCCATGGCGTAGCTGTCCGCCAGCTCTCCCACCGCCCAGGCGTCGGGCATCTGAGGGGCCGGAGCGGTATCTTCCGCCGCCAGCGCGGGCGCGGCCAGCAGGGCCGCCGCCGTGACGCCGGCCAGCAGCCGGCGCATCCGATTGTGCTTCATGTCATGTGCTCCTCTCGTCGAATTGTAAAGCTTGCTTTCCACATGTACTGTACCACAGCCCGGCCCCGCCGTCAACCGCAATTTGCGGCAGTGGGTGTCTGCCTCTGCTATACACGCAGTTATACTAGTTTTAGACTAGTAATATCTATGTTTTAGCATGTAATAATCTATCTGTCAAGATGATACCCTTACATAAGGGTGAGACGCAATGAAAAAAGAGGAGCACAACGCCCGGTTTCGGGATCACTATATCGCCATCGGCATCCGCATCTCCTACTTCCGAAAGCTGCGGGGGCTGAGCCAGGAGCAGTTGGCCGAGCGCGCAGGAATCAGCCCCGGCTTTCTCTCCCAGGTGGAGGCCCCCGGCATGGCAGTGGGCATTTCCCTGAGCACCCTTTTCCTCATCGCGGAAGCGCTGGAGATTCCGCCCTACAAGCTGCTGCAATTTGACGATTGACCCGCTTCAAACCGCGCAGGCCGCCCCATGGGGCGGCCTGTTTTCTATATCTGCCCTCTCCGCACGCTCAGGCTGGCGATGAATTGTTTCGCCGTTCGCGGCGTCCGGCCCGGGCTGCGCATCTCGCCCCACGGGAGGTTCCCTCCCGTGGGGGCCCCTTTTTTCCATTCGGTTGAGGCGAAGTCAATTCGCCTCAACCAAGGTTTTGCCTCCGGCAAAACGCTTGTGCGCCGCGGGGCGGCGGGGCGCTTCCGCGTCCGTGGGAGATGCGGGACACCCGGTTACAGGCTCAGGCTGGCGATGAATTGTTTCGCCGTTCGCGGCGTCCGGCCCGGGTTGCGCATCTCACCCCACGGGAGGTTCCCTCCCGCTGGGGCCCCCTTTTTCCATTCGGTTGAGGCGAAGTTAATTCGCCTCAACCAAGGTTTTGCCTCCGGCAAAACGCTTGTACGCCGCGGGGCGGCGGGGCGCTTCCGCGCCCGTGGGAGATGCAGGACACCCGGTCACAGGCTCAGGCTGGCAATAAACTGTTTCGCCGTTCGCGGCGTCCGGCCCGGGCTGCGCATCTCACCCCACGGGAGGTTCCCTCCCGCGGGGCCCCCTTTTTCCATTCTCTTGAGGCGAAGTCAATTCGCCTCAACCAAGGTTTTGCCTCCGGCAAAACGCTTGTGCGCCGCGGGGCGGCGGGGCGCTTCCGCGCCCGTGGGAGATGCGAGACACCCGGTCACAGGCTCAGGCTGGCAATAAACTGTTTCGCCGTTCGCGGCGTCCGGCCCGGGTTGCGCATCTCCCACTTGACCGCCTCGGCACGAAGACTATCCCGGTCCAAGGCAATCCCCGCCTGCTCCGCCATCCCCTCCACCAGCTCCAGGAACTCCGCCTGATTCAGCGCCAAGTAGGGTATGCGCAGGCCGAAGCGGTCGGACAGGGAGGTCTTCTCCTGAATGGTCTCACTGGCGTCCACCTCGTCCCCCGCCCGGTCAGAGAAGGTCTGCCGCACCAGCCGCCGGCGGTTGGAGGTGGCATAGACTGCCACGTTGGCGGGCCGCCGCTCTAAGCCGCCCTCCAGGATGGTCTTGAGGGCGGAGTAGGTCTTGTCGTCCTGATCAAAGGCCAGATCATCGATGAACAGGATGAATTTCAGCCGCCGCCCGCCCAGGGTACGGATGAGCCGGGGCAGATCAGCCAGCCCCTCCTTCTGCACCTCGATGAGGCGCAGGGCCTCAAAGCCGGGCAGGGTGAGCAGGTTCTTCACCGTGGCGGACTTGCCGGTGCCGCTGTCGCCATACAGGAGTACATTGTTCACCAGGTTGCCCTCCAGCATGGCCCTGGTATTGGCGATGACCCGGTTCCGCTGGAGCTCATAGCCCAGCATCTCGTCCGCGCCGGGACAGTCGGGTTGCTCCACCGGGCAGAGCGCCCCATCTTCCCACAGGAAAGCCCGGTGCCGGGCAAAGAGCCCCGCGCCGTTGGCCCGGTAGAACTCCGTCAGCTCCGCAAAAGAAAACGGGCTGCTCCCCCGCCACCGGGGCAGGTTGGCCAGCACCGGCCCGTACTCCCGCGGCGCTTTCCCCCCCACCTCAGCGAGCACCTGGTCCCAGTCCAGCTCCGCCAGCAGGGTGAACGTCTCAATATCCCGCCGGGCGGCCGCCTCCAGGGCGGGGTCCTCCCCGCCCCGCTCCGCCAGAGCGGCATAGGGGGATTCCCGGTCCCGGAGCCGGCCGTCCAGCCATTCCCCCAGGCTCCGGCTCCCCGCGCTCCGCAGGGCATAGAACAGCCGGGCGTAGTCCTCCACGGCCCCGCTGCCGTCCCCGGCGGACAGCTTATCCAGTACCCCCAGCGCCAGGCGCATCACTGGCTCATCCACAACAGGCCGGTAGGCCGCTACCCCCCGCAGGGCGCAGCGCAGCATGTCGGTTGTCATTTTCCTCTCCCCTCTCGCGTTTGTTCTATCTGTGTCGGTTTTATTGTAAGCGCCTCCCCTCCGGCTGTCAATGTCCGCGTTTTCTTTCCAAATGAAACCACTGGCTGCGCCGCATAGGCAAAAGAAACCTGCGGATAATAAGGGCTGTAACTACAACCGCAGGAGGAGTTTATAGATGAAAGCGACTGGTATCGTGCGCCGTATCGACGATCTCGGGCGCGTGGTCATTCCCAAGGAAATCCGCAGAACCATGCGTATCCGCGAGGGCGACCCCCTGGAGATCTATACCGACAAGGACGGCGGCGTCATCTTCAAAAAGTATTCCCTGATGGGCGGCCTGGGCGACTTCGCCGGCCAGATGTGCGAGACTCTGAACAAGACCACCGGCGAGATCGCCGTGATCACCGACCGGGATGCCTGCATCGCCGTGGCGGGCCTGGCCCGCCGGGAGCTGACGGACAAGCGGATCTCCTCTGAGCTGGAGCAGATTATGGAGGGCCGCCAGATTTATCAGTACCAGGCAGGCGACAAGGCGGTGCCTGTAAGCGACGACGGGAGCAAGTATCTTGTGGCCTGCGCCGCCCCCATTCTATCCGAGGGCGATGTACTGGGCTGTGTGCTCTTTGTGGGCACGGAGGGCGAATTGGCCAGCAGTGAAACCGACTATAAGCTGGCCCAGACCATCGCCGGGTTCCTGGGCCGGCACATGGAATCCTGATTCCAATGATGATAGGGGGCATCCCTGTTCGGATGCCCCCTATCATTCCAAAAAGGCCGCATACAGGAGGCCCCTGCCGCTGGCAGGGGCCTCCTGTGCGTATTCACCTAACCGCCCAGGGTCATGCCGCCGCCGGAGAGGCCGTCCTTCTCCAGCATGCGCTCCAGCACCTGCACGTCGGTGGCGATATCCATGGCGTCGTCCTGGAAGAGCTTGTCAAGCTGCTTCTCGAAGCCCTCCACCACCTTGTCCATCATGCCCTCGATGCGGGCCTTAGCCGAGCGGATATTCTCTCCCTCCACGCCCTGCTCCTCCATACGGGCGTAGGCCCGGAGGATTTTGAGGGTCGTAGGCAGATAGTAGCTTAAAAAGCTGCGCAACTGGCCCGCCCGGTTGGGGCTCTGCTTCTGATAGGCAAAGATCTTGCCGGTGATCTCTCCGATGCGGTCGATCTTCTGGCTCATGACCGGATCGTCGATATCGTCGTTGAGTCGGCGGATTTCCCCCAGCACCGCGTCATCGTCGTTCATGTCCAGCACGTCCTCCTCCGGCTCCGGCTCGTCGGGCTCGGGGGCAGGGGGCGCCTCTTCCTGAAGGCCCTCGTCACTGAGGATCAGACGGCCGGTGGACATATCCAGATAGCCCGTCTCTAAAATACCGCTGTCCAGCATATCCTGGAGATCGTCACAGGCCTTGTGCACCGACACCGGCATGGCCTGGGCCAGGGTGGTGATGGAGATGCTCTCCCGCCTGCCGATGAGGGCCAGGTACTTGCGGAAGCGCTTGGCCTTCTTAGTGCGCTGGGTACCCGCCCAGATCATGGCCAGGCCGCCGCCGAAGAAGCCGATCACCGGGGACATCACCGCCAGGGCGGAGAGGAAGCCGCCGCTCATGGCCACCGCCGGGAATCCGGTGAGTGCGATGCCGAAGATCACGGTCAACACAATTCCCCATACGGTCAGGCCCTTGCCCCGGTCCAGGTTCACCGGCCTGCCCTGCCGGGGGCTGCGGCCCACATGCTGCCGCCCCACCGGAGGCGTCTGCCGCTGGGCGCCGGGCATTCCCTGCGTGCCGGGGACAGGGCCTCCCTCCCGCTGGATATCATAAGGGTGGCGGGAGGCTCTGCGCCTGGAACCTCCGGTCAGCTTTCGGAGCAGCAGAATAAGGCCGATGGGCCAGACCGGGCTGACCAGCAATACGATGGTAATGATCCAGGAGAGCAGGTCCCCCGAATCCGGTCGATTTTCATTTCGATAGCTTGCCATGGGCACCGCCCTCCTGTTACTGCCGCGTGTTCTGTCTGTTATTCTATCACAGAAGTGTTAAAGTTTCGCTGGATAAGTTCTTTAAAAAAGATGAAAGATTAGATTGCGCCCCGCTGAAGCCTCTCTATCATACTGCGAAATCCGGGGCATGTAAAGCGCTTTCCGCCGGAAGTGCTATGTAACCGTTCTGTAATTGCTTTTCCCGGGACGAAGTCCTATAATAGTAGTCGTATTTTACATCCTCTGTGATGTTTTGGAGTTGATGAAGATGGAAAATCAGGATGGAAAGAGGGTCGCAAGGGGACCGGGCATGCCCCGGGGCGGAAAAATCGCCCTGGCCGTTGTCCTCGTTCTGGTCCTGGCACTGGCGGGTGGATATGTAGGGCTTTGCGCCTATGCGGGCAGCAGCGCTTTCCTGCCCAACACCTCCATTGCCGGGGTGGACGTGAGCGGCCAGTCCCGGGAAGGAGCCACCGCCGCCCTGGAGGGCGCCCTGCCCGGCCTGCTGGCGGACAGCCGGGCCGAATTCACCTGCGCGGGCCAAAGCTATGCGGTGAACGGTGACGATCCCTCTGTCTCCGTGGACGCCGCCGCCGCAGTGGACGCCGCTCTGACCGACCAGGCCGGCAGCTTTTTCACCCGGGGCGGGCGGTATCTCGCCGCCGTGATGCATGGCAACCGCTACTCCGTCCCCGTGACACTGACCGGCACGCCGGACGCGGTAACCCGGGCGGTGGAGGAGTGCTCCGACCCGGAGGCCCAGACCACCTGGGAGGTCACCGACACCGAGCTGGTGCTCCACAAGGGGGTCACCGGCCGCACCATTGACGTAGCCGCCCTCACCGATGCCCTGGCCGAGCGGCTGGGCCATCTGGTGTCCAATGACGAGCCGGCCTCCTATGCCCCCATCGAGGCCCAGGTGACCACCGCGCCCCCCGCCGCCCCCGACTTTGACGCCATCCGGTCCGAGGTCGCCGCCGAACCTGCCGATGCCTACTTAGACAAGGAGACGCGTGAGATCGTCCCCTCGGTCACCGGAGTGGACTTCGACACGGCCCAGGCCCAGGCTGTGCTGGATGCGGCCGGGGAGGGAGAGACGGTGTCCGTCCCCCTGCTTCTCACCGAGCCGAAGCTGACCACCGCCAAGCTGGAGGCCAATCTTTTCAAGGATGTGCTGGGCAGCGGTTCCACCACCTGCGCCGGCCCCTCCAACCGCTGGTACAACATCGATCTGGCGGCCAAGCGGCTCAACGGCACCATCCTGCTCCCCGGAGAGACCTTCTCCTATAACGACACGGTGGGCCCCTACACCCTGGCCAGCGGCTACAAGGCCGCCGGCACCTACCAGAACGGCCAGAGCGTGGACGCCACCGCCGGCGGCATCTGCCAGCTCTCGTCCAACCTCTACTGGGTTACCCTCAAGGCCAATCTGGAGATTGTGGAGCGCCACAAGCACCAGTTCAACGGCGGCTATATGCCCGTCATCGGCACCGACGCCACCGTGTGGAGCGACCAGTTGGACTTCCGCTTCCAGAATAACACCGATTACCCCATCAAGATTGAGTCCTATCTGGACAAAAACCACAAGCTCCATGTGACCATCTACGGCACCGATACCACCGGCATCCACGGAGAGCCCTACCACGTGGTCATTTCCACCGTGCCCTACAAGAACACCTACCAGCCCAAGGACAGCATTCCCGTGGGCACCGAGCCCCAGCGGGACCCCAACTACTCCCGCTACAACGGCTATACGGTGGATCTCTATCAGAAGCTGGTGGACAAGAACGGCAAGACCATCAGCACCACCCTGCTGTACCGCAACACCTACAAGGCGTCCGACGCGGTGTACTACTACAACCCCGCTGACGCGGCCCGCTGGGGGATTGACCCCTCCACCGGTCTGAAAACCCTTACGCCGGTCACCCCCACCCCATCGCCGTCCCCCAGCCCCTCCCCTGCGCCCAGTCCGACGCCAGGCGGCACTCCGTCGCCCGTCCCAACCGCCACACCTGTGCTTCCCCTGGAGCCCAGTCCAACTGTCCCCCCCAGCCCGGAGTCCCCGCCGGCATATACCCCTCCTGTGGAGGCCACCGCCACACCGGAATCTGGCGTCGGTCCCGGCATGGAGCCGGTGGAGGAGACCCCGCTGCCCGCGCCCACCCCGGCAGACACCCCCGCCGCGGCGCCCGCCGCCTGACCCTAAAACAAGAGTGGAGGCCCAAAGGGCCTCCGCTGAGACTGTCGATAACCCCTCCAACGAAAGGCTTCGGAGGGGAGGATAGTGTGAAAGGGAACCGTCAGGGTTCCCTTTCACGTTGGATCAAACAACTTTTTGGAACTTTTCTAAAGTTTCAAAAAGTTCGGCAGCCTGTCGAAAAGACCTTTTCGACAGGCTGAGCGGAAGCCCAAAGGGCCTCCGCTCTTATAGAGAGAAAGAAGGTTCTTTATGTTTCAAGGCTTTTCCGGCGCCACCGTGGACTTCATGTGGGGCATCCGGTTCAACAACGAAAAGGGCTGGTTCGAGGCCCACAAGGAGGAGTACCTGACCACCTTTCAGCGGCCCATGAAGGCGCTGGCCGACGAAGTGTACGGGGCCTTTACCGACCGCCATCCCGACCTGGACCTCATCTGCAAGGTGTCCCGCATCTACCGGGACGCCCGGCGGCTCTTCGGCCGCGGCCCCTACAAGGACCATCTGTGGCTGAGCCTGACCCGCCCCCACGAGGAGGGCTGCGCCGAGCCGGTGTTCTGGTTCGAGCTGGGCCCGGAGGGCTACTCCTACGGCATGGGCTTCTGGCAGGCTCCGGCCGTCACCATGGCCAAGTTCCGCGCCCGCATGGACCGGGAGCCCAAGGCCATGGAAAAGCTGGCCCGCCGCTTCCAGAAGCAGGACGTATTTGTGCTGGAGGGGGAGGACTACAAGCGCCCCAAGGCCGCCCCCTCCCGGCTGCTCACCCCCTGGTACAGCAAAAAGAGCTTCGCCCTCTCCCACGACGCCCCCCACGGGGAGCCGCTCTGGTCCCACGATCTGGTGGATCTCCTGCTGGAGGGGTACGAGTTCCTGCTCCCCTACTATGAATACATGCTCTCCCTCAGCGGTGACCCCGATCCCCGGGCACAATAACAGAATTTACATCGCAAGCAATCCCGCCAGCAGCGCATACTAAGGCCAAAGGATTTTGGAAAGGCGGCGGGCGGGATGGAGCGAACTTCCTGGCGGCGGCGGGCGCGGGCATTTGTCCCCGCGCTGCTGCTGCTTTTTGCGCTGGCCGGGTGGATGCTCCCGGCCGCGCCGGGGCCGGCGGCGGAGGCTGATGCAGTGCTGGAGGCCGGAGAGGGGGGGCCTTGCCCCACGGTTCCGGCGGGACAGAAGCTGATCGCCCTCACCTTTGACGACGGCCCCCGCCGCTCCACCACCACCCGCCTGCTGGACGGTCTCTCGGAGCGCGGGGTGAAGGCCACCTTTTTCCTCATCGGAGCCCAGATAGAGAACAACGGGGACGTGGTGCGCCGGATGGACGAGGAGGGGCACCAGATCGGCATCCACACCTTCGACCACGTCAAGCTCACCGATCTGAGCCGGACCGACTTCGACGCCCAGGTGGAGACCACCCGGGCCCTGCTCAAGTCCACCCTGGGCCACAACGACTTCCTGCTCCGCCCCCCCTACGGCATGCTGGACGAGAGTGTAAAGGCCTGGGCGGGCTGCCCCATCATCCTGTGGTCCATCGACCCGGAGGACTGGCGGGATCAGAACACCGACCGGGTGGTGCGGGAGGTGGTGGCCGGGGCCAGAGACGGCGGAATCATCCTGATGCACGACATCTTCCCCGAGTCGGTGGACGCCGCCCTCCAGATTGTAGACCAGCTCCACCAGCAGGGCTACCTGTTCTGCACGGTGGACGAGCTCTTTGCCGCCCGGGGCCTTCCCCTGGAGGCCGGGGAAATGTACTGGAACGCATACCCATAAATCGGCCCGGGGACGGCTCTGCCGTCCCCGGGCCCTGCCGTTCAGGCCAGACAGACCGCGGCCCCGTAAAAGCCGCGGGTGCTCCCCGCCTCGTCCACCCGGACCGTCCCGGCCTCCGCCATGGCGCGCAGCCGCCGGGCCAGCAGCCAGTCCCCCACGCCGGAGAGCTGAACCAGGGCCTGCCCCAGTACGTTCGCCACCTTCTGCGGCTTCTCCGTGAGGCAACGGCGGAGGACGGGGTCATAGAAGTCCTCCGATACCCCCATCACCCTGCCGTTGACCACCGCCCGGAGGGGGGCGTTCTCCTCCCTCAGCCGCTCCCATTCCAGGGCCAGCATGCGCAGCACCGGACGGGTCAGCTCCTCCGCCCCGCCCAAATGCAGGCCGAACTCCTCGGGGTGTACCTCGCCCCAGCCCCGCTCCCAGCGCACCACCGCGCCGTCCGGCCGCTCCCACCACCGGGGCAGGGAAACCAGGGTCACCCTGGCGTCCAGCCCGGCCAGGAGGGCGGCCGCGTGGCGCAGGCCGCAGACCCCGTCCGGGGTGTCGTCCGCCCAGATGCGCACCTCCTCCCCGGCGGCGGCCCGGGCCCTCAGCTCCTCCGCAGCGGCCAGAACCTCCCGCCAGTCCGCGTCGGCCTCCGCCGCCCGCTCCGCCTCCTTCCCGTCCAGCGGGAAGTCGGTGTGGAACTGCCGGAACAGCGCCCGCCGGGGTCCGTCCTCCGCCAGAGGGGCGGCGATGTCCCCCAGGGATAGAGCCAGCCCCAGGCAGAGTACGTCGGAGCTTTTGTTCCCCAGGGGGACGGCATACCTGTCCAGCCGGTCCTGCTCGGCCCGCACCTTCCGCAGCCGCGCCCTGACCGCCCGGCGGGAGGGCTTCTCCCCGTCCTCCGACGTGCAAAATGCAATCCCGACGCTGTGGCGGCCTTTGCCGCCGCAGTGCTGAGCCATCTTCAGCGCTCCCTGTGCCGACTGGTTGAAGCAGAGCTCTACCATAATACGATCCACCCTTTCAAATCAAATAAGACAGCGCCAGGGACAGGGACAGCGCGCCGAAGCAGAGCACGCCGGGGCTGGTGAGAAAGCGCCGCCATGTTCCGCGCTCTGCGTCCGGACGGGCCAGAAGCGCGGGGATCAGCCGGAACGGCACCATGGCGCCTGCCAGCATCAGCACACCCGTCACCACCACCGGGCCGCCCATCCAGCCCCAGAGGATGGAAAAGAGGTTGACCAGCGCGTGGAGGAGGACAGCCTGCCACAGGCAGCCGGTGGAGAGCGCCAGCTCCGCCAGCACCAGCCCCAGAAGAAAGGCATAAAAAAACTGGTTCAGATTTCCGTGAAACAGGCCGAAGCAAAGGGCGGAGGCCACCAGCGCAAAGCGCTCCCCATAGGGCCGCAGGCGGCGCAGCAGCAGCCTGCGGAACAGAAGCTCCTCCGCCACAGGGGCGATGAGCCCGGCCAGCAGGAGCTGGAGCGGAAGGGGGTAGAGGCCGATGGACTCCACCGGGTTGACCACCGCCGCGCCCCGGAGCCGCCCCAGCAGGCCGGTGAGGAGCAGGGTAGCCCCATTCGCCAGATAGGCCAGCCCCACGGAGCCGGCCCAAAGGGCCGCGAAGCGGACCGGCCCCAGCGGGCGGCGGGCCGGGGCGGGCGGGGCCGCCGTCCCCCGCAGCACCAGACAGGCGGCGGGAATCCCCAGCCCGTAGGCCCCCAGGACGGACGCCGCCCACAGAAACACCGGCTCTCCCAGCAGGCCGGGCCGTGCCGCCCTGGCCAGAAGCAGCACCCCCCACTGGGCCGCCAGCATGACGGCCATCTGGGCGAACAGGGCCCAGCCCAGGCGGGAAAAGGGTTGACGGGCCTCCATTGCGCCACCTCCACAAAAAGATTACCAAAGTATTATAGCAATTTTCTATCTCCCCGACAAGGAACGAAATATTGACAACTCTCTTTCATGCAGGTACAATATCTTGTGTTCGAATACAACTGGAGGAGAGATACGATATGCCCATTTCGGAAAACGCAAAGGCCGTGCTGGAGCGGCGCTACCTGGCCCGGGACGAGCAGGGACAGCCCACCGAGACCGTGGACGGCCTGTTCCGCCGGGTGGCCAACGCTGTGGCCGAGGGTGACCGCCGCTTTGATTCCAAGGCGGACGTGGTGGCCACGGCCAAGGAGTTTTATGAGCTGATGGTCAGCCTGGACTTCCTGCCCAACTCCCCCACCCTCATGAACGCGGGCCGCCCCCTGGGCCAGCTCTCCGCCTGCTTCGTGCTGCCGGTGGCCGACTCCATGGAGGACATCTTCGACGCCATCAAGAACGCCGCGCTGATCCACAAGAGCGGCGGCGGCACCGGCTTCTCCTTCTCCCGCCTGCGGCCCAAGGGCTCCACCGTCAACTCCACCGGCGGCGTGGCCTCCGGCCCCATCTCCTTTATGAAGGTGTTCAACGCCGCCACCGAGGCGGTGAAGCAGGGCGGCACCCGCCGGGGCGCCAACATGGGGATTCTGCGGGTGGACCACCCCGATATTCTGGAGTTCATCACCTGCAAGAACGATACCCGCGAGATCACCAACTTCAACCTCTCCGTGGGCATCACCGAGGCGTTTATGGAGGCGGTGAGCCAGGACAAGCCCTACGACCTGGTGGACCCCGCCACCGGCCGGGTGGTGGGCCAGCACAGCGCCCGGGCGGTCTTTGATGCCATTGTCACCTCGGCCTGGCAGACCGGCGAGCCGGGCATCATCTTCCTGGACCGGCTGAACCGGGACAACGTGGTGCCCAGCCAGGGGGAGATCGAGTCCACCAACCCCTGCGGAGAGCAGCCGCTGCTGCCCTATGAGAGCTGCAACCTGGGCTCCATCAACCTGGTCAACCACCTGATGAAGACCCCCGCCGGGTGGGTGCTGGACCGGGCCAAGCTGGAAAAGACCATCCGCACCGCCGTCCACTTCCTGGACAACGTGATTGAGGTCAACCAGTACCCCCTGCCCGAGATCGACCGGATGACCCGCTCCACCCGCAAGATCGGCCTGGGCGTCATGGGCTTTGCGGACATGCTCCTCCACATGGGTGTGCCCTACAACAGCGAGGAGGGCGTCGCCCTGGCCGAGGAGATCATGGACACGGTGAATTCCATCGGCCACCAGGCCAGCGAGGAGCTGGCCGAGATCCGGGGCCCCTTCCCCCTCTTTGACCAGAGCATCTACAGGGACGGCAGGCCCATCCGAAACGCCACCGTCACCACCATCGCCCCCACCGGCACCCTGTCCATCATCGCCGGGGTATCCTCCGGCGTGGAGCCGGTGTTCGCCTACGCCTATATCCGCAATGTGATGGACGGCACCCACCTTATCGAGACCAATCAGATTCTGAAGGACAGGCTGGTGGAGGCGGGCATCTACTCCGACGAGCTGATGCACAAAATCGTGGAGCAGGGCTCCCTGGCCCACGTGGACGGCATCCCGGAGGACATCCGGCGGGTGTTCGTCTGCGCCCACGACGTGTCCCCCATCTGGCATGTGAAAATGCAGGCCGCCTTCCAGCGGTACACCGACAACGCGGTGAGCAAGACGGTGAACTTCCCCAACTCCGCCACCAAGGAGGAGGTCGCCGAGGTCTACCGGCTGGCCTTCACTCTGGGCTGCAAGGGCACCACCATCTACCGGGACGGAAGCCGCAACGAGCAGGTACTCAACATCGGCAAGGTCAACGACGGCAAGGCCGCCACCGGCGACCCGGTGGTGGACGCCGTGCTGGACTCCGGCTGCGAGGGCACGGCCTGCCTGATCAAATCCGGAGCCTACGGCCATATCCAGCCGAGGCCGCGCCCCGCCGTCACCAGCGGCTTTACCGAAAAGGTGCGCATCGGCTGCGGCAACCTTTATATCACTGTCAACTACGACGAGAACGGCATCTGTGAGGTATTCACCAACACCGGCCGGGCCGGAGGCTGTCCCAGCCAGAGTGAGGCCACCGCCCGCCTGACCAGCGTGGCCATCCGCTCGGGTATGGACCCCAAGGAGATCATCACCCAGCTCAAGGGGATCCGCTGCCCCTCCTGCCTCCGGCAGCAGGGCGTGCCCGTCACCTCCTGCCCCGACGCCATCGCCAAGGCCCTGGAAAAGGTGCTCAAGGTCTCCCAGCAGGGCGGCGGCTGCCCCGCCCCCGCGCCCATCAGCGCCGCGTCCAAGACTGCCACGCCTGTCCCCCACCCCGATATGACCCCCGCCGAGGCCAAGCTGGCCAAGTTCTGCCCCGAGTGCGGCGCGCGGCTGGAGCATGAGGGCGGCTGCGTCACCTGCCGTGACTGCGGCTACTCCAAGTGCGGCTGATGCCGCCGTAACCCCCCCGCGTGAACCTGCCGCAGCGGGCGGCCACAAGGGCCGCCCCTACCTCCGGTGATCAAACTGGACATGCTGCCCAGAAAAAGCGCCCCGCGCACGGCTTTTCACTGTGCGCGGGGCGCTTTTTTCCGTGACCCCATACAGACCGGTGCGCTATCGGTAGAACAACTTGGGGGAGATTCCAAAGATGGGGGCCCGGAGGCCCCCTCTTTGGTCGTTTTAAGGGGGATGGGCACCGGGAAGGGGGGAAATCGAAACCGCAGCGTAAAGCAAACGTGCCAGTGGCACGTTTGTAGCGTAGGCCGCAGCGGCTTTGCCGCGAGGAGGGAACCACCGAGGGGCCCGCCGGAGGCATAACAAGAAAGCAGTTGTCAAAAAGGGCAACATGGAAGGTGCGTCAGCTCGGCACAAGACGGGCCGATGTGGGCAGAAGGTGAATTGCCCCGAAGGGGCAAGAGAGGCCGCCCTGGGGCGTCGGCCCCTACGCTAAAGGGACGCCCGTCCCAACGCATAACGGCGTAGGGGCGACCCTTGTGGTCGCCCGCGGGCGGCCATAAAGGCCGCCCCTACAACATATTTTCGGTCCCCTGAAACGCGCAGGATGTAGGGGCGGGGCTTGTCCCCGCCCGCAGGCCGGGCGGCCGTAGGGCTCAGCGGTTTATCTCCCTTTTGTCCGTGCGCCCTAAAATATAATCCACTGAGACATTATAGTAATCTGCCAGAGCCACTAAATGCCGTGCCGGGGGCAGCACCTCGGTAATCTCTAGGCGCTGGTAAGTTCGGCCCTCGATGCCTAATATTTCCGCCATCTGAACTTGTGTTAAGCCAGCTTCTTGCCGCAGTTCTTTTAGCCGCTCTTTTATCATAATAATATCCTCTCTCTTGACACGAGATTTTTTCTCGTGTATAATCAATACGAATATTTTTCTCGTGTTAAGGAGGTTTTTTCATGGACGATATCTTCGAGGAGCTCTACTATCAGTTTGTCTATCTCCCGAAAAAGGACGCCTGTCCTGAGCGCACCGCCCGTTGGGAACCCTTCTTCCGCGGTGCTCCCCTGGACCTGATCGACGCCAAGGACGGACTGGTCTACAACGCCTCCCTCACGGGCTTTCAGGAAGGGTTTCGTCTGGGGCTCCGTCTGGGACTGGCCCTCCCTCCTCCTGAAGATCTGCAACTGTGAGGGCCATCAGCTCCTCCTTGCCGGGCTTCTCCAGGGCGGCCACCCGGTCGGACTGGCGGGCCACCACCCGCTCAAATACGTTGCGCACGTCCCGGGCGTTTCCGAAGTTCTCATCCCGCTCCTCATAGAGTGTTTTGAAATACGATTCGGCATATTCCGTCGCTTTATCATCCAACGTATACCCATTTTTCGCACACATGGACTGAAAAATCGCCAGAAGCTGGGCCCCGTTGTAGTCCTCGAAGTAAAAATACTTGTTGAAGCGGCTCTCCAGGCCGGGGTTGGCGTGGAGAAAGCGGCCCATCAGCTCGGTGTAGCCCGCCGCAATGACGATCAGATCGTCCCGGTGGTCCTCCATCCCCTTGAGCAGAGTCTCGATGGCCTCCCGCCCGAAGTCGTTGGGGGCGTCCTGGTTGGCCAGGGCATAGGCCTCGTCGATGAACAGCACGCCGCCCAGGGCCTTCTCGATGACCTCGCCGGTCTTGAGCGCGGTCTGGCCCACGAAGCCGGCCACCAGCCCGGAGCGGTCCACTTCCACAAGCTGCCCCTTGGACAGTACGCCGATGGCCCGGTAGATTTTGGCCAGCAGGCGGGCCACAGTCGTCTTTCCGGTACCCGGATTGCCCAGAAAGACCAGGTGGAGACTCATGGGGGGCACGGGCAGGCCGTGCTCCTGGCGCAGCCTGCGCACCTTCACCAGATTGATGAGGCTCTTTACGTCGGCCTTCACCTTGTCCAGACCGCACAGGCCGTCCAGCTCGGCCATCAGCTCCTCCAGGCTGGGGGCGGGCTCCGCCTCCTCCCCGGCCGCCGCAGCCGCCTGTCCCGCTCCCGCCGGAGCGGCGGCCGCGGCGGGGGCGTCCGCCTTGGGAGGCGCAGGCCGCCGGGTGACGAAGTCCTTCACGTCCAGGGGCGCCTTCTCCCCCTTGAGGCCGTCCCGATCGCAGAGGGCGGAGAGGGTGTCGGCACAGGTGTTGACGAAGCCTGCCTCCTCCTCGCTCACCACGTCGTCCACAGCGGCAAAGAGCAGGAGCATCAGGGTGACCAGGTCGATAAAACGGCGGGCCAGGTGGGTGCCGGACACCTTGTCGCAGGCCCGCATCCGGGCGAAGAAGTCGGGCACCCGGAAGCCGGGGTACTCGCTGACGGCGGTGGACAGCTCCCAGAACAGAATGGAGGGGGCCGGATTGCCCTTGGTATAGATGGCATTATAGTACTCCACGTGGCGGGGGGTGAGGGAGGCACCGTCCCGCTGCCATACGCCCAGGGCGCAGGCCCGGAGAAAGACATCCGCCTCCTGGGTGAACTTCACCCGCAGGGTGGCGTCTGCGATCTGCCGCCGGAAGGCGGTCACCCCTTCACTGTACTGCTTGTGCACCTCGGCGGCGCTGAGAGAACCTTTCACGCTGCAACACCTCGTTTTTCGGTTAGTGTTATTATATCCGAATCAGACCGCCCGCGCAAGGAGGCAGTTCAGTTGACATAAATATTAAAAAACCTTTACATTTTTCCCCACGCCGTTGACGGATGGCCGTCCGCCGTTGTAAAATAACTCTAAGAATGTCGACTGGAGGGATTTCCGATGGCATCCAAGCGGACCCGCGCCAATAAGCCCGAAATGATCCACTGCCCTTACTGTGGGGAGGACTACTCCTCTACCTATAAGCACTGCCCCTTTTGTGACGAGGTCGAGCCCGCGGAGGACGACTACCAAACCGACGAATACGACGAGGCCCCCCGCTCCAGGGGCGGCAAGCGCCTGGTGACCAATACCCGGGGCGGCGGCTACGGCGGGGGCACTTCACCGCTGAAGATCATCGGCACGGTGGTCTCCCTGGCCCTGATCGTGGCGGCGGTCATCATCGTCTTCACCATCATCCGGCCCCTGGTGGCCAAGGGCGACGTGGACGGCCCGGCGGACAACACCACGCCGGTGGAAAGCGTGACCCCCACCCCGGACGCCAGCCCGTCGGAGACCGAGCCCGCCGGTGAGAGCACGCCTCCAGTGGCGGAGACCCCCGGCGACACCATCCCCGAGGGGCAGACGGCCACCGGCTTCACTCTGAGCAAGAGTGAGTTTACCCTCAGCGACAAGTGGCCCAATCCCATCACCCTGACGGTCACCTTTATCCCCGACGGCTCCGCCGGGAAGATCACCTGGAGCAGCAGCGACCCTGAGGTGGTATCGGTGGACGAGAACGGCAAGGTGAGCCACGGCAGCAAGCAGGGCAGCGCCACCATCACCGCCACCATGGCCGGCGGCGTCACCCAGACCTGTCTGGTTCACAACTCCGTCACCTCCGGCGCATCCTCCTCCAGCGGGAGCGGCTCCGGCGCCTCCGGCGCCCTGTCCCTCAACCGGACGGACTTCACCCTGGAGGCCGGACAGGCCTTCCAGGTGAAGGTGAGCGGCACCTCCTCCACCCCTACCTGGAGCATCGGCAACACCGCCGTGGCCACCGTCTCCGGCGATGGCACCGTCAAGCACGTGGGCAAGGGCCAAACCACCCTCACCTGCACCGTGGACGGCAAGACTCTAACCTGCATCGTGCGCTGCAACTGAACCTGAATAGCGGCATGGCTCTGGTGCCATGCCGCTCAGCCTGTCGAAACAGTCGTTTCGACAGGCTGCTGGACTTTTTGAACCCTTTAAACGGTTCAAAAAGTCGTTTGATCCAACGCGAAAGGGAACCCTGACGGTTCATCTCCGCGCCAAACGCCGCCGCAGAGCGGCGGTTGCGCTCCGAATCGCCCTGCGGGGCAGCCTTTCACACTATCCCTCCCTCCGAAACCTCTGGCTGAAGGGTTTATCAGCAGTCTTGAGCGGCATGGCACCAGGGCCATGCCGCTTTCTTATATCTCCTATCTCCGGCCCCGGCGGGCCGCATCCAGTCCAAAAAGGGGATATGACCTTCGCGGTCATATCCCCTTTTTGACTCACACCTCCATGATGACAGGCAGGATCATGGGGTTGCGCTTGGTTTTCTTGTAGAGGAAACCGGAGATGGCGTTCTTGATCTCCGACTTGATGGAGGCCCAATCGTTCATGGTGTCCATCCGGCACTCCTCCAGGGCCTTGACGGCCACCTTCCGCAGCTCCTCCATAAGCCCCTCGGACTCCTTCACATACACGAAGCCGCGGGTGATGATGTCGGGGCCGGAGACCACGCTGCCGTCCTCCCCGGACATAGAGACCACCACGACGATCATGCCGTCCTCGGCCAGGTGCTTGCGGTCGCGGAGCACCACGCTGCCCACGTCGCCCACGCCGTAGCCGTCCACAAACACCCGCCCGGCGGGCACGGTGCCGTTGATCTTGGCAGAGTTGGGGGTCAGCTCGATGACCTTGCCGATGTCGCTGATGAGGATGTTCTTGGGGGGCATGCCCATCTGCTGGGCCAGCTTGGCGTGGGTCTTGAGGTGCCGCTGCTCGCCGTGGACGGGGATAAAGAACTTGGGCTTCACCAGGGCGTGGATGATCTTCAGCTCCTCCTGGCAGGCGTGGCCCGACACGTGGAGGGCGCCCAGCCGCTCGTTGACCACCTCGGCGTCCTTGCGGTAGAGCTCGTTGATGACGCTGCCGATGGCGTTTTCATTGCCGGGGATGGCAGAGGCGGAGAGAATGACCCGGTCGCCGGCCTGGATCTCCACCTGGCGGTGGGTGTTGAAGGCCATGCGGGTCAGGGCGGACATGGTCTCGCCCTGGCTGCCGGTGGTGATGATGCAGATCTTGTGCTTGGGCAGGCTCTTGATGTGGGCCAGATCCACCAGCACGCCGTCGGGAATGTTCATATATCCCAGCTCGGTGGACACCTTCATGGCGTTCTCCATGGAGCGGCCGGTGACCGCCACCTTGCGGCCGTACCGGGCCGCCACGTCGATGATCTGCTGGATGCGGTCCACATTCGAGGCGAAGGTGGTGACGATGATGCGCTGCTGGCAGCCGCGGAACAGGGCGTCAAAGGAGTCGCCCACGCTGCGCTCGCTCTTGGTAAAGCCGGGGCGCTCCACGTTGGTGGAGTCGGCCAGCAGGGCCAGCACGCCCTCCTTGCCCAGTTGCCCCAGGCGGCCCAGATCCATCATGCCGCCCTGGATGGGGGTGGGGTCGATCTTGAAGTCGCCGGTGTGCACCACCGTACCCACCCCGCACTTGATGGCAAAGCACACCGCGTCGGCGATGGAGTGGTTGGCGTGGATGAACTCCACGGAGAACTTGCCCGCCTTGACCACCTCGCCCGCCTCGCAGGTGATGAGCTTGGTCTTGTTCAGCAGGCGGTGCTCCTCCAGCTTCAGCTTCACCAGCCCCGCGGTCATGCGGGTGGCGTAGATGGGCACGTTGATATCCCGCAGCAAATAGGGAATGGAGCCGATGTGATCCTCGTGTCCGTGGGTGAGGAAGATGCCCCGGATACGGTCCTTGTTCTTGATGAGATAGGAGAAATCGGGGATCACCACGTCGATGCCGTACATGTCGTCGTCGGGAAAGCCCATGCCCACGTCGATCACGATGATGTCCCCGCCGTACTCGTAGACGGTCATGTTCTTGCCGATCTCATTGAGTCCGCCCAGGGAGATGATTTTCAGTTTTTCAGCCATAGTAAGTCTTGGAACACTCCTTTTATTCTGAATCCATACAAATGGTATGTAAGGACCAGCGGAGCAGGGGCGCACGAAACCAAGGCGGTCCCGGTCCCCCGCCCGTTCCGGCCCTGCCTCGCCGGAAAGAGGGGGCGGCCGCTCCGCCGCCTGGCGCTCTTCTATGCCCGCTGTGTCCTGCTTATTCAAGCGCAAAATGCGCATAAAGCCATGATAGGTTATTTTAGTATACCATACCTTTGCGGAAAAGTATACCTCTATTTTTCCGGCAGGCCCCGGTCGGCCTCCTCCGCCCGGCGGGCACAGAAGGCGCACAGCTCCTCGGCCAGCTCGGCGCTGCGGGCCTCTCCCACGATCCGCAGAACGGCGCTGCGGGCCAGGGGCACCAGAGTGACCCACCCCTCGCCCTGGCGGACCCGCAGGCCGCCCCCAGCCGGCTGTGCCCCGGGCAGGGTGCGCAGCAGCACAGAGAGCACCTCCCCCTGCCCGCTTCGAAGGGAAACCTCCCGGCGGCGGAGGACGAAGCGGGGAATCTTCCCCGCCAGGCCATGGAGCCGCTCACCGGTCATGCCCAGGTGGGCGCAGATGCGGCAGGCGGCAAAGAGGGCGTCCCGCAGCCAGGGCAGCTCTCCGTACCGCGCCTCCGCCTCCGGCCCGTCCCGACCCAGCCGGAGGGCGCCGCCGTGGTAGCCGGCGGCCAGGGTGTCGATAGCTGCTGGGGCGGCGTCGGGCACCGCTACCCGCCCCGCCCCATCCTCATATTCGATGAGGGCCACAATGGTGAGCAGCTGCTCCGGCGGGAGGGGTTCTCCCTCCTCATCCTCGGCCAGCAGCCGGAAGCCGCCCCGCCCAGTGCGGAAGGCGGGCACGCCAGGGCATGCCTCCCTCCGGACGGTGCAGCCCAGGCGCTCCAGGGCTTCCGCCAGGGCTCCGTCCGCCGGTTCCCTGCCGGGCACCGCCACCTCCAGGCGCCGGAGCGGAGCCTGGGTCACCTGGGACCGCTTGGCCGCATCGGCGGCATAGGCCGGGCGGACGCCGGTGACGGACTCCCACTGGCCCACCCGCCCGGCGGGCATCCGCCGCAGCTCACTGCGCAGCAGGGCCCCCTCCAGCCGGCGCTCCCGCGCCCGGCCCAGGGGCATGCCCCGGCGGTCAAAGAAGTAGAGCCGGGCCCGCTCCCCTTCCTGCTGGACAAAAAGGGACACCGGCAGGCCCCAGCTCTCCGCCAGCCACGCGGCGGCGGAGGGACAGGGCGCGTCGTGGGATAGCACCCGGCCTCCTGCGGCGGCCGCGCCGCTCCCGGCGGCCTGGGCCAGCATCCGCGCCCCCGCGCCGCCCGCCCAGCCCAGGCCCACGGTGCCCTCCCGGCCCAGCAGGCCGCCCAGGACGAGCAGGGTCTCGGCGGTCAGCTCGGCCCCGATGGCCCCCTCCAGGGTGCCGCCGCCCCCGAAGGCCAGGGGCGGCTTCAGGCCGCCCGCGGTGAGGGAGGCGGTGAGTCTCGCCCCGGCGGGTACCCGGCGGCCGGGCCACACCGCCACCCGCTCCAACAGGATCGCGTCCTCCCCGGCCTCGGCCCGGTCGGCCAGGAGGGCCCCCTCATTGAGCACCGCCCCCGCCCGGGCCGCCGCGCCAGGGCAGAGCACCGCGCCGTACAGGGTGGTGCGCTCCTCCGCCGCCGCGCCCAGCAGGGCGGAGCGCTGGACCAGAGCCCGGCGGCCCACCGTGGAGCCCCCCTCCAGCACCGTGTGGGGCCCCAGCAGAGAGCCCTCCCCCACCTGGACGCCGGGACCGATATAGCAGGGGGGCACCACCTGCACCGAGGGCGGCAGGGGGCTGGCGCTCCACACACCGGGGGCGGTGCGGGGGGCGTCCCACCGCAGCCGCAGCTTGCCCGACAAAGCGTCGGCCAGCGCGTCCAGATAGGCTTCGCCGCCGGTGAGCTCCCGCCACTGTCCCTCCGGGGCTACCCCGTACAGGGCCTCCCCCCGGTCCAGCAGGGCGGAGAGGCGCCCGGCCAGCGTCCCCTCCCCGGCCGCCCCGGCCCGGGCCGCCGCCGTGAGGATGCACACGCCGGTTTCCACCTGACTGGCCAGCAGACGGCCTGCCGGGGCGTCCAGCAGCCGCTCCACCCGCCCCTCCCCGTCGGAGAACACCAGCGCCCGGCCTGCCGCCGGAGGGCGGTGGGCCAGCGCCAGGGTGGCGGCGGAGCGGTGCACCTGGTGGAAGGCCAGCAGGGCGCTGAGATCCAGGTCGCCCAGCCCGCCGCCGGGGAGTATCAGGGCGTCCTCCTCCCCCAGAAACCCGGCGCAGGCCGCCAGCAGCTCCAGCTCCCCCGCCCCCCGGCAGGGCAGCCACGTGAAGCGCACCCCCAGCTCCTCCCCGTCCCCCATCGCATCCTCCACCATGCGGGACAGGCGGGGGAGGGCCACACCGATCTCCCGCACGCCGTGGCGGCGGAGCAGCCCGGCCTGGTGGGCCAGCAGGGGCTTGTCGAACAGGGACAGCAGGGGCAGGGGGCGCTCCAGCGTCAGGGGGGCGAGCCCCTCCTCCCCTTCCCCGCACAGAATGATCGCTTTCAAGGTGGGAAACCATCCTTTCACACACAGTTTCCCGTATTATTGCCGGAACCGCCCCCGTATGATACAATATTGTGACCAGAGAGCAAAGGAGAACGGCCATGAACATTCAGATTTTTGGAAAAAGCAAGTGTTTTGACACCAAAAAGGCGGAGCGCTGGTTCAAGGAACGGCGTATCCGGTTCCAGTCCATCGACCTGGGGAAGTACGGCATCAGCCCGGGGGAGCTGAAAAGCGTGCTGAACGCCGTGGGGCTGGAGGCCCTCGTCGACCCCAAGCACCCCGACGCCGCCCTGCTGGCCTATCTGGCCTACGACGCCGACAAGGTGGAAAAGCTGCTGGACAACCCCAGGCTGCTGAAAACCCCCATTGTCCGCAATGGCAGGCAGGCCACCGTGGGCTACTGCCCCGAGGTGTGGCAGGGCTGGGCATAAGCAAACGTGCCGGGGCGCAGGCCGCCCCGGCACGTCAGCCTGCCGAAATGTCATTTCGGCAGGCTGTTGGACTTTTTGAACCTATAAAAAGGTTCAAAAAGTCGATTGATCCCACGCGAACGGCCCAGGCCGGCCTCTCTTGGCCTGCGGCCAATTCACCTCCAGTGAACCCTGGCGGTTCCCTTTCACACTATCTCTCCCTCCGAAGACTTCGGCAGGAGATACTGTCGAAAGCCTCAAATGTGCCGGGGCGCAGGCCGCCCCGGCACGTCTCCTTATTGGTAGAGGGCCGCCACCGCGGCCAGTTGGCGCTTCAGCTCCTCCGCCGCCCAGTCGGGGCGGAGAATCTGCACTCCATCCCCCAGGCCGAACACCCAGCCCAGAAACTGGGGACTCACCACCGCCGGAACGGTGACGGTGAAGTGCTCCTCCCCGTCGGGCACCAGAATGGCGTCCCGGCCAAAGCGGTCCAACACCACCCCTACCAGGCTGTTGCGGCAGCGCAGGGTGACCTGCCCCTCCCGGCCGGAGAACATACCGAAGTGCTTCTGCGCATAGGATGCGATATCAAAACCCCCGTCCGCCCCCTCCAGGGGCAGGCAGGTCACCGCCAGCTCGGCCATCTTGTCCACCCGGTAGTGGCGCATCTCGCAGGAGCGGTGGTCATAGCCCGCCAGATAGTAGTTCTCGTTGTCCCAGATGAGCCCCAGGGGGGAGACGGTGTACCGTTTTCCCTCCCGCCGGAAGACCTTTTCCTTTTTGACATTATACTCAAAGTATTTAAAGGTGACCGCTTTCCGGTTTGCAATCGCGGTGTGTAGCTTGTCGATGGTGTAGTACACGCTCTCGTTCATGCTTTTCACCCGGCGGTCCACATACACCTGCCGCTGGAGCTGGCGGGCCTGATGGGCCGATGCCTGGGACTCCAGCTTGCGGATGAGCTCGCTGCTCTTGCGCTGGGTGATGAACTTGGAGGACTGCACCGCGTCCACCAGCAGCTTCAGCTCGGCCAGTTGAAACGTCCGCTCCCCCAGGAACCAGCCCGGGGACTTTCCCTTGCGGCTCTGTACGTCCATGCCCAGGGTGCGCAGGGCCTCCATATCGTCATAAATGCTCTTGCGCTCGGCCTTGATGTCCCACGCCTCCAGGGCCTGAATCAGCTCGGGCACCGTCAGCGGATGGTCCTCGTCGGTGCGCTCCCACAGAATCCTGCACAGGCAGAGCAGCTTGAGCTTTTGATTTGCACTTCGCGGCATGCCTCTCTCCCCCTTCCTCTCTCTCAGAATAGCGGTTTTTTAGTCCAATAAACCGTACTTTTTTAGCATAGCACAAAATTGCACGGATTGCGAGGTTTTTTCATGGAAGTTGTAGTCTCTGCCCCCCTGTGCCCCCTCTATGCCGCCGCCAGCGCCGGCGCGGAGCGCTCCGACGAGCTGCTGTGCGGCTGGACCGCCGAGCTTCTGGAGGAATTCTCCACCGGCTGGTGCCGCGTCCGCACCAAATACCGCTACGAGGGCTGGGCCCGCCGGGAGCATCTGCGCCCCGCCGGGGACTGGACCGGGCGAAACAAGCGGCTCGTCCGCGCCCCGTTTGCCGACGTGCTGGCCCGGCCGGAGGTGGAGAGCCCCGTGCTGGACACCCTGCCCCGGGGGGCGCTGGCCGCCCCCGTCGGGGATGCCGGGGAGGGCTGGCAGAAAATAGCCCTCCCGGACGGCCGGGAGGGCTATACAAAGTGTAGTCTCTGGGAGGATGATTACAAAACGCCCCCCGCCGTGTCCGAGGAGGCCCTGCGGGCCCGGGCGGTGGAGGTGGCCCTGTCCTACCAGGGCACCCAGTACCGCTGGGGCGGTAAGTCCCCTCTGGGCGTGGACTGCTCGGGGCTGACCTTCATGGCCTGGTTCTTCTGCGGGGTGTCCCTCTACCGGGACGCCCGGCTGGTGGACGGCTTTCCCGCGCGGCCCATCCCCTTTGAGGCGCGGAAGCCGGGGGATCTGCTCTATTTCCCCGGCCATATCGCCCTCTATCTGGGGGACGACCGGTACATCCACTCCACCGCCCGGGCGGGCAGCGACGGGGTGATGATCAACAGCCTGGACCCCGCCGCCCCGGACTACCGGGCGGATCTGCGGGAAAAGCTGTACGCCGTGGGCAGTGTGTTCCCGCTGGCGTAGGGGCGGGCGGGTGTGGGCACCCGCCCCTACCGCTGGTGCGTCTCTCCGTGGGGGCGGCCCTTGGGGCCGCCTCCTCTTTCGTGATCTCCGGTGGTGGGACGTGAGACGGCGGGCGGGGACAAGCCCCGCCCCTACCGCCGGTGCACCTTTCCGTGGGGGCGGCCCTTGGGGCCGCCCCCCTCTTCTGTGATCTCAGGCGGCGGGGCGTGAAACGGCGGGCGGGGACAAGCCCCGCCCCTGCTGCCGGTGCGCCTTCCAGTAGGGGCGGCCCTCGTGGCCGCCCTCTTCTTCTGTGATCTCTGTCGGCAGAGCGTAAAACGGCGGGTGGGGACAAGCCCCGCCCCTACCGCAGGGGCGGCCCCGGCGGCCGCCCGGCCGTCACCACTCCGGCTCGGGCAGGCGGGTCAGAGAGGTAATATATCCTCCGCGCACGGTGGCTTGCAGGGTAAGGCGGTTGATAAAGGGGTAGATACCGCCTCCCCAGCGCCGGTGCAGCTCGTCCGAATCGGCGCAGAACTCATTTAGGAAGGAGAGAACGCCCCCCTCATAGGGGGTTCCATCCTCCCGGCAGAGATCCGCCTCGTCCACGCGGAAGGTGGAAGTCCCGATCAAATTTGTCACCCGCCAGGTATCCTCCTCCACTTCATACATCCGCGCCTTGAAGCAGATTGGAAATCCACTGGCGTTCTCCGCCCTGAAATCGTACAGGTTTCCGATGATATAGTCCCCGTCCGGGGCAAGCTCCTCCACGCTGAACCGCGCCTCCCAGGCGGTCAGGGCGGTGATTTTGCCTCCCGTCACCTCCAGCTCCAGCACCGCCCCTGTGCCCCAATCCGGCCGGTTCAAGAAATCGCTCAGCTCTGTTTCCCCGCCGCCCAGAATCACATCCTCCGCCACAGGGAGGGAAATACCGGAGAATCCATCCGTGGTGGTGACGGTCATCGTATTGGTGTCCATCGTCACACTCCTCAGAGAGAGCTCCCTGCCGCGCTTTCCGGCCTCCTCCCAGTCTGTGGCGCTCGTAGGAATGCCCCAGTAGGTGCCGTCGGGCAGGTCTGTATAGTGGGAGGCGGGGTGGTCCGCCTTCTGCTCCCACTGGCTCAGGGGATCCGGATCCAGCGGCAGGTTGGCGCCATGCCAGGTCAGCGCCGTGATCTCGCCGCCGGTCACCTCCGCCTCCAGTACCATGGGCCAGTAGGAGGAGAGTGCCGCCCACTGCAAAAAGCCGTCCAGGCCGCTGTCGCCGTGATTGCCCAGTGTCACGTCGTCCGCCACAGGGAGGCTCGTCTTCTCAGGCGCCACGCTCAGAATCGTCATGGTGTCTGTGTCCACCTCTGCCAGGGAGAGGAGCAGCTCTGTCCCCTCCTCCCCCGCCGTCCACCAGTCCGGCAGGGACAGGGTGGCCCAGTAGGTGCCGTCAGGCAAGCTCTCCTCCGGCGCGCGGGACTGGCAGGCCACCAGGGGGCCGCCCAGCAGGGCGGCGCACAGCACCAGGAGCAGGGCGGCCCGGCCGGGCCGCTTGGCGGAGGCGTCCATCAGGGCGCGGAACCGCTCTTTCAGCCCCCGGGCGCCTCCGGCGAACTGGCTGGTCAGGGGGGCGGGCCGCCCCACGGGCACAAAGGAGAGCAGGGCCGCGCCGTACCGCCGCCGCCACTCCCCGTCCCGGCCGGCCAGCACCGCGGTGTCGCAGGCGATCTCCATATCCCGCTCCGCCGCCCGGCGGAGCAGCCAGACCAGGGGGTTGAACCAGTGGAGGGCGCACACCCACAGCAGCAGGGCCTTGCGCCACAGATCCCGGCGGCGGGCGTGCATGGCCTCATGGGCCAGGGCAAAGGCCCGCCGCTCCTCCTCCACCCCCTCGGGCAGGAGGATGCGGGGCCGCAGCAGGCCCGTCAGCGCCGGGGAGGACAGCAGAGCGCAGGCGTATACCGGCACCCCCTCATACGTCCCCGCCGGGGTGCACCACCGGGCCGTTCTCCGGCGGAAGGCGGCGTACCGGAGCAGCCGCGCCGCCAGCACTCCGGCCGCTACGGCGGCCCAGACGGCGAAGGCCAGCTCCGCCGTGGTGAGGGACAACCCCCGCCCCACGGCCTCCGGGGCGGCCTCTCCCGGCGGGAGCGTCCGGGCAGTCAGCTCCACCCCCTGGAATCCCCCCTCCTCCACCCAGGCAGCCGACACCGCCGCCGGGGCGGGGGCCTCCAGAACCACCGGGGCCCGGGGCAGGCTCACGTTGAAGGGCACCGCCAGCCGCAGGGCCACCAACAGCCACGCCCAGCACCGCCACTGGGGCCGGAAGCGGCGCTTCCACACCGGGGACAGGATCAGCAGCAGGGCGGTCACCGCCCCCATGGTGAGGCTCACCTCAAACAGGCCGGACAGGAACTCACGCACCGCCGTCCCCCCCTCTCAGAATCTCCTCCAGCTCCTCCAGATCCCTCCGGGAGATGGCCCGGCTGTCCATGAGGGCGGCCACCAGGCTGGGCAGGGAGCCGCCGTGGAGCCGCTGGAGAAAGGCCCGGCTCTCGGCGGACAGGTAGTCCTCCCGCCGGACGAGGGGGGTATACAGGTTATTCCGCCCCTCCTTCTCCCGCTTCACAAAGCCCCGCTCCTCCAGGCGGGAGAGGAGCTTGAGCAGGGTGGCCGTCTGCCACCGCCTCCCCGCCAGCTCCTCCATCAGCGCGGCGGAGGAGACGGGGTACTTCTCCTGCCGCCACAGGGCCTGCATGACCTCCAGTTCCGCATCCGGCAGCCGTTCCATCGCGTTCACCCTTTCATAAGACATTTGTCTTTTCTACTTCATTTTACAATTGTCTCATCACTTTGTCAAGAAAAAAGAGCGCGCCGCGGCGCGCTCTCTTGTTATTTCCGCTCCTTGTCCCGGACAAAGAAGTGCTTCATGTTGGACTGGCCGCCCTGGCGGACGTCCACCTCGAACCGGGGCAGGGCCTTGACCAGCTTGCTCAGCTTGGAGAAGCCAAAGTTGCGGGGGTCGAAGTCCCGCTTCTTGCGCACCAGCAGGTTGGCCACCTCGCCCAGGGGGGCGTAGCCGTCCTCGTCGGCCAGCATCTCCACCGAGTCGGCCAGCAGGGTGATGATCTCCTTGGGCACCCTGGAGGGGGGCTCGGCCTCCGGCGCGGGGGCCGGGGCGGCCTCGGCCCCCTTCTTTCTGGCCGCGCGCCGGGCCGGTTTGGGCGGCTCCTTCGGCTCCTCCCGGGCGGCCTCCTCCGCCCGCTCCTGCTGGGCCGCGGAGCGAATGACCTCAATATACACAAACTTGTCGCAGGCCACAATGAAGGGGTTGGGGGTCTTTTTCTCCCCCATGCCGTACACCTTCTTGCCCGCTTCCCGCAGGCGGATGGCCAGGCGGGTGAAGTCGCTGTCGCTGGACACCAGTACGAAGCCGTCCACCTGGCCGGTGTAGAGGATGTCCATGGCGTCGATGATCATGGCCGAGTCGGTGGAATTTTTCCCTGTGGTGTAGCCGTACTGCTGCACGGGGGTGATGGCGTTCTCCAGCAGCAGAGGCTTCCACGAGGCCAGGTTGGGGGTCGTCCAGTCCCCGTAAATGCGCTTGATGGTGGGGGTGCCGTACACCGCCACCTCGGCCATCACGTCCCCCAGGGCGGAGCGGGGCGCGTTGTCCGCGTCGATGAGCACCGCCAGGCGGAGATCCCTCTCTTCCGACATATCTCCCCCTCCTTACAGCACGAAATGGCAGAACCGGAGCACCTCGTACCAGTCCTCCGCGGCAAAGGAGATGGTCTTGCTGTCCTCCAGCCGGGCGCCGGGGTAAAAGCTGCGGCGGTAGGCGTCCTTGTGCTCCTTGTAGCGCACGGTGGCGGCGAACCGCTGGGGCAGGGGTACGGACATGCCCGCCCCTCCGGCGCGCAGGCGGCGCACCGCCTCCTCCGCCCCGGCCCGGATGGCCTCCGCGGCAGCCTGGGGGTGCATGGACAGCACCCCGCCGCCCCGGCCCTCGTTCACCGGCACGGCCACCAGGCCGGGCAGCCAGTCCTGGGCAAACGCGCACAGCTCCCGGTCGCCGGACAGGAAGGCCACCGGCACGCCGAAGTACAGGGCGGTGTAGGCGTTGATGAGGAATTCGCTGGCCGGGACGCCGTTAAGCGTCACCTGGTCGCAGGCGGTGGTCATGGTGTGGGACAGGGGGTTGCCGCCGCAGCAGCCCCAGGCGTGGTAGCCCGTGAAGAGCACCCCGCCGAAGGCCCCCCGCTCCAGCCCCGCCATCATGCACAGGGGATCGCCCGTCCACCCCCGGAGCACCCGGGCCTGCCGGGGCAGCCGGGCCGCGTCCAGGTTGCGGGCGGAGTCGTGGGCGTCCTTCACCAGAATGTCCTCCGCCCCGGCGGCGACGGCCCCCTCGCAGGCGGCGGCCACCTCGGCGGTCATCTGGGCGGCGAAGGGCCTGTAGTCGTCCATGGTGGCCCGCTCGGTCTCCGCCCAGTCAGCAATGCCGCAGGTGCCCTCGATGTCGGCGCTCAGATAGAGTCTCATTTCAACCCCTCCCGGCGGCGCACAAGCTCCTCCACCTGGGCCAGTTGCTCCACGGTGTTGACCCCCAGCATCTCCTCGGCGGTGCAGGTGGGGCAGGCCCCCACCCTGCCGCCCCTGGAGAGGATGTAGGCCGGGGCGTCGGTGAGGTAGTACTCCCCCTGGGCGTTGTTGGGCCTGAGCTGGTCGATGGCCTCCCACAGGGGGCGGCTCTCAAAGACGTAGACCCCCACGTTCAGCTCCCGGATGGCCTTCTCCTCGGGGGTACAGTCCTTGTCCTCCACGATGTGGGAGAAGGAGCCGTCGCTTTTCCGCACGATGCGGCCGTAGGGCAGCTCCTCGTCGGACACGGCGGAGAGCAGCGTGCAGTCGTTGCCCTCCCGCTTGTGGGTCTCAATGAGGGACTCGTAGGTGGCCCGGCGCATGAGGGGCATGTCGCCGTAGCACACCAGCACGCTGCCGTCAAAGCCCGCTAGCGCCTCCCGGGCGCACTGCACCGCGTGGCCGGTGCCCTGCTGGGGCTCCTGCACGGCGTGGGGGTACTCCGGGTAGGCCGCCAGCACCTTCTCCCGCTCGTAGCCCACCACCAGCACCACGTCCTCCTTCTCCAGGAAGGACAGCTCCTCCAGCACATAGCCCAGCAGGGGGCGGCCCGCCGCCTGCCGCAGCACCTTGGGCAGATCCACCCCCTCGGTGCGCAGGCGGGTGCCCTTGCCCGCCGCCAGAACCACCGCCTTGATTCCATTCTTCACGGTATTCAACCTCGTTTCTCTCAAGCATTTCTCAGCTTCATTTGATCGCTAGTATAACACATGGACCCTCTGTTTTGCAATTATCCCACCGTATTTCATACAATTTTGCCATTGACTTTTCCCATCGGGGAACTATAATAAAAGCGCTTTAGCAGAGGCGCGCCGTTTCCCACGCGCGCCGCTTTGGGGGAATTGGAGCAGCAGCGCATCAGGGGGCCCGGGCCCCCTGTGCATGCCGGCCGGCATGCTGCCGCAGCTCCCGCCGGTTCCGTGCAGGACTGAGAGGCGGCACGGAGCCAAACAGTCTGAGGAGGAATCACTGATGGTTACATTTTTTGTCTGCCTGGTGCTCCTCATCGTCGGCTTCTTCACCTACAGCAGGCTCGTCGAGAAGATCTTCCGCATCGACGACCGTCCCACCCCTGCTGTGGCTCACCCCGACGGTGTGGACTACGTACCCATGAAAACCTGGCGCATCTTCCTGGTACAGCTTCTGAACATCGCCGGCCTGGGCCCCATCTACGGCGCCCTGTCCGGCGCCTGCTGGGGCCCGGTGGTGTATTTGTGGATCGTCTTCGGCACCATCCTGGGCGGCGGCGTCCACGACTTCCTGTCCGGCATGATGAGCGAGCGCAACGACGGCAAGTCCATCTCCGAGGTCGTGGGCCTCTACATGGGCAAGGTCATCACCTTTATCATGCGGGTGTTCTCCGTGGTACTGCTGGTGATGGTGGGCGTCAACTTCTCCGTGGGCCCCGCCGGCCTGCTGGCCAAGCTGACCCCCGACATGCTGGGCACCATGTTCTGGCTGGTGGTCATCATGGTCTACTACCTGATCGCCACCTTCCTGCCCATCGATAAAATCATCGGCAAGCTCTACCCCGTGTTCGGCATCTGCCTCATCATCATGGCCCTGGGCATCGGCGGGGCCATCGTGCTCACCCGCGGCTCCGACATGCCGGAGCTGACCGCCGCGGCCTTCACCGTGGTGCACCCCGACAGCCTGCCCAAGTGGTCCATGATGTTCGTCACCGTGGCCTGCGGCGCCATCTCCGGCTTCCACGCCACCCAGTCCCCCATGATGGCCCGCTGCATCACCAGCGAGAAGCAGGGCCGCACCATCTTCTACGGCGCCATGGTGGCCGAGGGCGTCATCGCCCTGATCTGGGCCGCCGCCGGCGTCACCTTCTACACCAACCACGGCTCCCTGCTGGACGGCATGACCGGCCTGACCAACGCCATCGCCGCCGGCGGCGCGGGCGACGTGGTGTACCAGATCTCCACCACCCTGCTCGGCCCCGTGGGCGGCGTGCTGGCCATGATCGGCGTCATCGCCTGCCCCATCACCTCCGGCGACACCGCCTACCGCTCCGCCCGCCTGACTATCGCCGACTGGTTCCACATCGACCAGGCCAAGGTGGGCCCCCGCGCCGCCCTGTCAGTGCCCCTGCTGGCCGTGGGCGCGGTAATCGCCCTGGCCCTCCCCTGGGACGTGCTGTGGCGCTACTTCTCCTGGGCCAACCAGACCCTGGCCATGATCGTGCTGTGGACCGGCGCCGTGTTCCTGCACAAGTTCGGCTATCCGCCCAAGGCGTGCTTCATCGCGGCCCTGCCCGCCACCTTCATGTCCGCGGTGTCCGTGACCTACTTCTTCCAGGCCCCCGAGTGCCTGGGCCTGTCCACCGCCATCGCCTATCCCGTGGGCATCGTGGCCGCCGCCCTGTTCCTGGGCATCTTCATCTGGCGGACCCTCATCGTCGGCAAGGACGACGTGGCCCCGCTGCACGCGGCCAAGAACTGAATTTTACCCGCCGGACGCGGGACGGAAGTATCCGTCCCGCGTCTTTTTTGCTCCGCCCTTGCCGGGCAAAAAAGGCCCTGTGCGCATGAAGTTTTACACCCCCCTGCAACAATTTGCCGTTCCAAAGCGTATATAGGGTGAAAGGGGGAACCGAGATGGACGGCCCCAACCGGTTGGAGGAACTTGTCAACACCTACGAAACCACGCTGTACCGCGCGGCCCTGGCCATTCTGGGCGACGCCCACGAGGCGGAGGACGCGGTGCAGGACGCCTTTCTGCGCTGTCTGGAAAAGGCCCCGGACTTTGAGAGCCCGGCCCACGCCCGGGCCTGGCTGCTGCGGGTGACGGTAAACGGCTGCAAGAGCCGCCTGCGCGCCCCCTGGCGGAGGCGCACCGCCCCTCTGCTGGACGCCTATCCCGCCGCCGCGCCGGAGGAGGGGACGCTGCTGGAGGCTATGCAGGCCCTGCCCGCTCGGGACCGGGCGGTGCTCCACCTCTATTACTATGAGGGCTACCAGACCGCGGAGATCGCCGCCCTCACCGGCCTGCGGGAGGGCTCGGTGCGCTCCCGCCTCACCCGCGCCCGGACCAGACTGCGCCAAGTGCTGAAAGGAGAAGACGAATGAAGCACTATCGCTCTTATATGGACCGTATCACCGCGCCCGCCGGACTCCGGCAAAGGGTGCTGGAGGCGGCGGAGCAAGGGACGCGCCCCCGCAGGCCCGCCCGGCGGCTGGTCCTCCGGCTGGCGGCGCTGTCCGCCTGCTGTGTGCTGGCTGTGGCGGGCGGGCGGCTGCTCTGGCTGGGCGGCTCCGCCCCCATCCCCAACCCCACTGCCGGCATGGCCGCCACCCCCGCCCCGGCTGCATCTTCTCCCGCTTGGGAGCACACCCTCACTGTGGGCCCCGGGCCCTTTGCCGAAGGGGAGGCCCACAACTTCTTCGACATACCCGCCCTAAATTTCCCCGACTGCACTGATTTCTCTCCCCGGTTGACGGACCGGGATTGGGGGGTGAGTTCCTTTGAGGAGAAGCTGACCGCCCAGGAGATCATCACCGCTCTGGGGGGCACGGGGGAGGTTCCCTGGTCCCTGCTGTGGGAGGGCTATGGACTGGACGGCCAAGTTTTTTACAACGAGAAGGGAGATGTATTGCAGGTGGTGATCACCGGTGTGCGCGGGGACGACCGCCTGCGGCTCGCCCTCTCCCCCGGCCGGCTCCCCCCCCGCAGTGTGGTGTATCAGGAGGCCGCTACCCAGGCGGTCAACGGCATTCCCGTCACCACGGCCTCCTTCCGCGGCCAGTCTGACGGCCGGACGCTGACTACCTGCGCCGCCGACTTCCTGGCGGGCGGCACCGGCGTCTCCTTTGAATACCTCTCCCCCGATGCCGGACAGTCCACCTGGCTGACCGAGGTGCTGGCGTGGTACGGCACCGGTGCCGACAGCGGCTTCACCACAGAGCATCTGAACGCCAGAATTCATCCCATAACAGGGCACGAGCCTCCGGCGGAAGGGGAGGCCGGCGGCGGGGTGGTGGTTCCCGTTCCCATCCCCTCCCCCACACCTTGGCAGGTCTATCCCCTGGAGTAAATTCAAAATGTTTGTCGCTTTTTCCAATCTTTTTTGATTTCACAGGACGAGATGCGGTGATCTTTTCCCTTGACGCCGGGCGGCGGGCACGCCTATAATAAACCGCAAGAACCAGTTGTTGCGGATTACCCCCGCTGCAATGATAGAGGCGCGGAATCGCAAGAGTATCCGGCATACCCTGCAATGGGGCAGAGCACCCCGCCGGAGAAAGGGCCCTTCCGCCGAAGGGCCGGTCCCCTGCCTGGAGGACCGGTTGCCTGGGCCGTTGGGATAACATCTCACGGACTGCCACATATCATCTGTGTGGAGCGCTATCATTGAGGCCAAGGGCTTTCGTCGCTGTGCTTCCCTCTGCCCGCATGCCCTGGAGCCGGTACAGCCGCTCCCCGGTACCGCCGCGCCCGAGGGAGGCCGGTTTTCGACGCTCTTTGTCGCCATGAACGCTTCCACCAGGAAGGTTCATGGCGCTTTTTTTGTTAAAAAAGCGCCGAAAAACTAGACTGGAGGAAACAAACATGAATCGAAACACCCTCGCCGCCCTGTCCCTCACCGCCTCTCTCTCCCTCACTCTGGCCGCCTGCGGCTCCGGCGGCGGAACCGCTCAGAGCCCCGCCCCGGCCGCATCCACGCCCCCCGCCGCATCCGGCGCACCGTCCGGCGGTGTGGAGGACGGCGTGCTCACGGTGGGCATGGAGTGCGCCTATGCCCCCTACAACTGGACCCAGATGGACGCCTCCAACGGCGCGGTGCCCGTCTCCAACGTGCCGGGGGCCTATGCCAACGGCTATGATGTGATGATCGCCCAGCGCATCTGTGACGCCAACGGCTGGGAGCTGGAGGTGGTTTCCACCGCCTGGGATTCCCTCATCCCCGCCCTCCAGAGCGGCACCATCGACGTGGCCATCGCGGGCCAGTCCATGACCGCCGACCGTATGGCCCAGGTGGACATGGCGGGCCCCTACTACTACGCCGACATCGTCTGTCTCACCACCGCCGGCAGTGCCTACGCCGCCGCCCAGGGCATCGCCGACCTGGCGGGCGGCCGCTGCACCGCCCAGTCGGGTACCATCTGGTACGACACCTGTTTGCCCCAGATCCCCGATGCCCAGATCCAGACCGCTGCGGAGACCGCCCCCGCCATGGTCATGCAGCTCCAGACCGGCGCGGTGGACTTCGTCTGCACCGACCTGCCCACCGCCACCGCCGCCGCAGCAAACGACTCTGACCTCATCGTGCTCAACTTCGCCGGCACCGAAGGCGACTTCCAGTTTGCCTCTGAGGCGGAGCGGGCCGAAAACGTGAACATCGGCATGTCCGTGGCCAAGGGCAGCACCGAACTGCTGGACGCCATAAACGCCGTACTGGACGGGATGACCGCCGACGACTTCAACACCCTGATGGACCAGGCCATAGCCGTCCAGCCCGAGGTGTAAGCCATGGAACGCGTTCTCGCACTCGGACAGGACATGGCGCTCCTGTGGGCCAGGTACGCCCCCCTCTACCTGAGCGGCGTGGTGAACACCCTGCTTCTGGCCGTGGCGGCCACCGTTCTCGGCTGCCTGATCGGCCTGGCCTGCGGCCTGCTCAACACCATCCCCATCCACCCACAGGACCGCCTGCCCCGGCGAGTCCTGCTATGGCTGCTCCGGGCCGTGATCCGTATCTATGTGGAGGTCTTTCGGGGCACCCCCATGGTGCTCCAGGCTGTGTTCCTCTACTACGGCCTGCCCTACTTCACCAACAACGCCATGCGCTTTGACAACGTCTGGGCCGCCGCCCTTCTGGTGGTCTCCATCAATACCGGCGCCTACATGGCCGAGTCGGTCCGCGGCGGCATCCTCTCCGTTGACCCCGGCCAGACCGAGGGGGCCAAAGCTATCGGCATGAGCCACGTACAGACCATGGTGAACGTCATCCTCCCCCAGGCCCTGCGCAATATCATGCCCCAGATCGGCAATAACTTCATCATCAACGTCAAGGACACCTCGGTGATGTTTATCATCGGCTTCACCGAGTTCTTCGCCGCCCACCGCTACATCACCGGCGTCAACCCCATGTACTTCCCCTCCGCGGCCATCGAGATGCTGGGCTACCTTTGCATGACGCTGGCGGCCTCCGCCCTGCTGCGGCTGGCGGAGCGGCGGATGGACGGGGAGAGCAGCTACGAGCTGGTCCAGGCCGACGCCCTGACCATGACCGCCGGCACCTACCGCCGCCGGACCCGCCCCCAGGACGAAGGGGGGGCGCTGACATGACCCTGGAACCCATTCTGGAGGTGTGCCACCTCTCCAAGTCCTTTGGGACGCACCAGGTCCTCCGGGATGTGAACTTCACTGTTCACCCCGGCGATGTCACCAGTATTCTGGGCTCCTCCGGCTCCGGCAAGTCCACCCTGCTGCGGTGCATCAATCTGCTGGAGCGCCCCAATCAGGGGGAGGTCCGCTTCCACGGCCGGTCCATCACCGGCCGGGGGACGGACGCCTCCGCTTACCGGACCCGGGTGGGGATGGTCTTTCAGTCTTTCAACCTCTTTTCCAATATGAACGTGCTGGAGAACTGCATGGCGGGACCGGTAAAGGTGCTCCGCCGGAGCCGTGAGGAGGCGCGGGCCAGGGCCCTGCGCTACCTGGAGCAGGTGGGCATGGCGCCCTACATCAATGCCAGGCCCAGGCAGCTCTCCGGCGGCCAGAAGCAGCGGGTGGCCATTGCCCGCGCCCTGGCCATGGAGCCGGAGGTGCTCCTCTTCGACGAGCCCACCTCCGCCCTGGACCCCGAGATGGTGGGAGAGGTGCTGGCCGTCATGCGGGCGCTGGCCGCCAGCGGCATGACCATGCTGGTGGTCACCCACGAGATGGCCTTTGCCCGCGACGTGAGCAGCCAGGTGGTTTTCATGGCTGACGGCCGGATTTGTGAGTCAGGCGCCCCCGACGCCTTCTTCTCGTCCCCCAGCCAGCCCAGAACCCGGGAATTCCTGGCCCGGTTTATGGCCCAGTAACCGCCCCGCACAGGGCCTCCCGGCGCTGGCGGCGCTCCAGGTAGAGGAACATCGCCAGACACAGGACAATCTGCACCGTGCTGGAGGCGGGGGTGCCCAGCCCAATCTGGAACAGGGTGGCCCCGGGGATGCGGCTGACCAGATAGGCGATGGGGATGCGCACGCCGAAGGCGCCGATGACCCCCTGGATCATGACAAAGAGGGTCTTCTCACAGCCGTTGTAGTAGCCCATGAAGCAGAACAGGAAGGGGGTTAGCATGCAGTCGATGGCGTAGGCCTTGAGATAGCTGTGGGACGCGGCGGCCACCGCCGCGTCCTTGGCAAACAGCAGGGACAGGGCGTCGCCGTGGAAAAAGGCCAGCCAGGCCATCACCAGTCCGGCGGCGAAAGCGGTCAGGATACCGTAGCCCAGCGCCCGCTTGGCCCGGCGGGGCTGGCCGGCCCCCATGTTCTGGGCTACAAAGGCGGACATGGAGTGCATATAGGCCGAGGGCACCAGCATGAGGAACACGCACACCTTTTCCGCCACGCCCACGCCGGCGGAGGCCGTGACGCCGAAGGTGTTCACGATGGTCTGGATCACCAGGAAGGAGGTGCCCACCAGCAGCTCCTGCAGGGCCACCGGCAGGCCCAGCCTCAGCTCCAGCGCGATGATGCGCCCGTCAAAGCGGACGCTCCGCCGGGAGAAGTGGAAGGGCAGCCGGTCCTTCCGGCGGCGGATAACCGCCAGGGAGACCACCACGCTGACCGCCTGGGCGGCCACCGTGGCCAGGGCGGCGCCGGCCGCGCCCAGGTGAAAGCCCTCCACCAGCAGCAGGTCGCCCCCGATGTTGATCACACAGGCCAGCATCACCGTGAACAGCGGCGTCCGGGCGTCACCGATGCCCCGGAACACCGCCCCCAGCACGTTGTAGGCCACGATGAACAGGCTGCCGCCGCCGCAGATGCGGATGTACTCCACCGTTTCGGCAAAGGCCTCCTCTGGCGCGTGCAAAAGGCGGGCAAGGGTCTCGGCTCCGGCCAGCAGTACCACCATCAGCAGCACACCGAACGCCGCGAACAGGCAGATACCGCCGCCGATGGCCCTTCCGGCCTCGTCCGGCTCACCCCGCCCGATGCGCTCGCCCACCAGAATGGTGATGCCCATGGACAGGCCGGTGATCACCATGGTCACGGTGGACATGAGCATGCTTCCGGTGGCGACGCCGGAGACATCGGCGGTGGCAGCGAACTGCCCCACCACCAGCAGGTCCACGCCGCCGTACAGTGCCTGAAGAAACAGCGTGAAAAAGACCGGAACGGCAAAGCGGATGAGGGTGTGCAGGATGTTCCCCTCCGTCAGTCGGTTCGTTCGTTTCATGTGATTCTATCCTCCGTTTTCTCCCAATGAGCTTCGCTCCTCCGGCATAGGGCTTCATGCACACAGAACACACCACAAAACGATGCAAGGGCCTGGGTGCATGAAGTTTTTGCGCATGTAGGCCGTCCCGGCCCACGCGCTGTCATCCCATGGCCGTGCCGCTGTAAGCGGGTACATGGCCAGGTCTGCTATGCGTTTGCACAGCAAAAAAGCCGGACAAGGTGCGGACTTCTCAGTCCGTGCCTTATCCGGCTCCTCATTTCCACTGAATGAGTTGCCCTCCGAGCAAGCATCCCTATTATAGCAAATCATCCCCCATTGTCAAGGGGATGTTAAAAACGGCGGCCCCGCGCTGCGGGGCCGCCGTTTTACTCGGTCAGGTATCGTCCTCGATCAGGCCGTAGCCGCCGTCGTTGCGCTTGTAGACCACGGCAAATGCTCCGCCGTCATCCGCGTTCTTGAAGGCAAAGAAGGTGTGGTCCACCAGGTTCATCTGGAGCACCGCCTCCTCCACCGTCATGTGCTTGATGGGGAAGCGCTTGGTGCGGACAATCCGGAATTCCTCCTCTTCCTCCTCAGGGGCAAAGGAGGAAACCTCTTCGGCATCCACGGTTCGGACGAATGCATCCTGGCGCAGTCGCTTCTCCAAGCGGGCCTTATTTTTGCGCAGCTGGCGCTCTAGCGAGGAGACCGCCGCGTCGATGGTAGCAAACATATCGGAGGTACTCTCAGACACGCGGATGATCGTGCTGCCGGAGCGCACGGTGAGCTCCACGTTGTTCCGGTCCTTCTCCACGCTGAAGACGATGGCGGCCTCCGCGTCCGCCTTAAAATAACGGTCTAATTTACCCACCTTTTTCTCCGCATAGGCGTGGACCTTGTTGGGCAGGTTGACCTTTTTGTCTGTGAACACGAACTTCATAGTTTTCAGCTCCTTCCACCCTCCGGAGAGGGTTATGGTCCGGAGACCGGGAGGCCCGGCCTCCTTGCTTTGATTATACCACGAAGTTTCCCAATTGTCACAGCTTATTTTATGAATTTTTTGGTTCTATGCCCAATCAGCCGTGATGTCCGCAGCCGTGGTCATGGCCGCCGCAGGTGTGACCGCCCTCGTGATGGTGTCCGCAGGTATGCCCCTCACCGTGGTCGTGGTGGCTGCATACGGTGTTGGGATCGTAGGCCAGGCTGCCAGCCAGCAGGGCCTCCACCTGGGCGTCCGCACTGCCGGACGCACCGGGGTAGAGCTGAATCCCCGCCTCAGCCAGGGCGCTGCGGGCGCCGCCGCCGATGCCGCCGCAGATCAGGGTGTCCACTCCAAGTCCCCGCAGGAAACCCGCCAGGGCACCATGGCCGGAGCCGCCTGTCTCCACCACCCGGGCGGAGACCACCTTGCCCTCCGCCGCCTCGTAGATTTTGAACTGCTCCGTATGGCCGAAGTGCTGAAAAACCTGTCCGTTTTCATAGGTAACCGCGATTTTCATTTTCATAACCTCCTAATTCTCCTTGGACCGCAGGCACGCGCCGCAGCCACAGCGTCCCATACCGCAATCCCGCCGGGCGCAGTCCCGGCCGGGACACTCCTCTCCCCGGGGGCAGAGCACATAGTCTCCGCCGGAGATGTGCAGGCGCCTCCCCTCCACCAGGGCCTGGGCCAGCCTGCGCCGGGCGGTGTCGTACACCTGCTGCACCGTGGAGCGGGCCACCCCCATCTGGGCGGCGCACTCCTCCTGGGTGCAGCCCAGCAGGTCGATGAGGCGGATGGCCTCGTACTCCTCCACCGCCATCTCCACCCGGCCGTCCGCTGCCCCCTCCAGGGGGCCGAAGCTGCTGCATCGGGGCAGGGCACAGATGCGTCTGCATTTTTTGGGTCTGGGCATAGCGTCTCCTCCGTTTCCGGCTTATGCCATTTATTATAGCATATTTTTGGCATATGTCAATAATCTCTTTTTGAGTTTAACCGCGTGTTAATTTCCTTTCCCTCCACTTAAGATGCCTTTTCTTGTTATTTTTTTACGAAAACCCACCCGGTTTTTACCCTTAATCAGTTGACACATCGTTTTTGTACGCATTTTCTTGTCCACCCACCTCTGATTTCGGTGAGTCTGCCTATTGTTTTATTCCCATGCCCATACTATACTTTAAACAGCCCATAAAGGAGGTATGATTTATGGTACTGGAATTGAAGTTTGATTCCATCTCTGAGCTTGCAGAGCTGCAGCGGCTGGCCGTTCAGGCGGATAAGCCCGTATATATTGCCAATGAAGACGACTCCATCCGGGTGGATGCCCGCTCGTTTTTGGGGCTTTTCGCGCTGGACTACTCCAAGCCTCTGAAGGTGATCACCGACTCCCTCTACGCCATGCGGATGCTGGAGATCCAGCAGCGCAACCGTGCGGCCCACATGGCCCGCGCCTGAGGGGGATACAAGCAAAAAAGAGCGGAAGGGCGCGGCCCTTCCGCTCTTTTTTACTCTTTACAGGTGTCCATGAATTTCCTATAATAAGGAATGTTGTGTCACAAGTTGTTCTATTGTGAGGTGTTGGTGTGAAATCTGTACTTGCCGACCGGCTCTTTCATCTGAAGGAGAACGGCACCACGGTCCGCCGGGAGTGCTTCGCCGGCCTGACCACCTTTGTCACCATGGCGTATATCCTGGCGGTCAACCCGGCCATTCTGGGCGCCGCCGGCATGGACCGGGGCGCGGTCTTTACCGCCTCCGCTCTGGCCGCCTGCGCCGCTACCCTGCTCATGGCCCTGCTGTCCAACTATCCCTTCGCCCTGGCCCCGGGCATGGGGCTGAACGCCTACTTCGCCTACACCGTGGTCATCAAACAGGGCTACTCCTGGCAGATGGCCCTGGCTGCGGTCTTCCTGGAGGGCCTGCTCTTCATTGTCCTCTCCGTCACTTCGGTGCGGGAGGCCATCTTCAACTCCATCCCCCGGCCTCTAAAGCTGGGCGTCACCTGGGGCATCGGCCTGTTCATCCTCTTCATCGGCCTTCAGAACTCCAAGCTGATCGTGGCCGACCCCTCCACCATGCTGTCGGTCTACCCCTTCCGGGAGGCCATCGCCTCCGGGGAGATACGTTCCGTGGGCCTGGGGGCGGTGCTGGCCTTCGCCGGAATCCTCCTCACCGCCATCCTCACTATCCGCAGGGTGAAGGGCGCCCTGCTGCTGGGCATCCTGGCCGTGTGGGGGGCGGCCATCCTCTGTCAGCTCACCGGCCTCTATGTCCCCAACGCCGAGCTGGGCATGGCCAGCGTCCTGCCCGACTTCTCCGCTGGTCTGGCCGTCCCCAGCCTGGCTCCCACCTTTATGCAGATGGACTTCACTGGGTTGTTCACCCTCAATTTTCTGACAGTGGTGCTCTCCTTCCTCTTTGTAGATGTATTCGACACCCTGGGCGGCATTATCGGCATGGCCTCCCAGGGGCACATGCTGGATGAGAACGGACGCCTGCCCCGCATCCGGGGCGCGCTGCTCTCCGACGCGGTGGGCACCTCCGTGGGCGCGGTGCTGGGCACCTCCACCACCACGACCTTTGCCGAGAGCGCGGCGGGCATCGCCGCCGGCGGCCGCACCGGCCTCACCAGCGTGGTCACGGCCCTGATGTTTCTCCTGTCCCTCTTCCTCTCTCCCCTGTTTCTGGCGGTGCCCGGCTTTGCCACCGCTCCGGCGCTGGTCATCGTGGGACTGAGCATGCTCGGCAGCCTCCGGGCGCTGGACCCGGCGGACTGGCGGGAGAGCCTTCCCGCCTATCTGACCATGGTGGCCATGCCCTTCTGCTACTCCATCTCCGAGGGCATTGCCGTGGGCACCATCTCCTATGTGGCCGTCCACCTCTTTACCGGCGCGGAGAGCCGGAAGAAGGTCAGCCCCGTGCTGGCGGTACTGGCCCTGGTCTTTCTGCTCAAGTACATTTTCCTGTAAGGTACAGCCTGGGCCCTGTCCATACGGACAGGGCCCAGGCTGATTATTTGACCCGCCGGCCGTTGAGAAAGACGGCCCGGATGCTGCCGTTCCAGTCAAAGGGGTGGCCGCTGGTCACCACCACGTCGGCGTCCTTGCCGGGGGTGAGGGTGCCCACCCGCTTGGAGAGGCCCGCAATCTCGGCGGCGCTGCTGGTGATGGCCGCCAGGGCCTCCTCCGGGTCCAGGCCCCCCCGCACGGCCATGGCCGCGCAGAGGGGGAGGTACTGGATGGGCGTTTCCGGGTGGTCGGTGCAGATGGCGATCTTCACCCCCGCCCGGTGGAGCAGGGCCGGGTTGTCCAGGGTCTGGCCCACCAGCTCCGGCTTGGAGCGGTCGGTGAGGCAGGGCCCGGTGATGACCGGCACCCCCGCCTCCGCCAGCAGCTCGGGCACCAGATAGCCCTCCGTGCCGTGAACCACCACCAGCTTCAGCCCGAACTCCCGGCTGAGGCGCACGGCGGTGGCGATGTCGTCGGCCCGGTGGGCGTGGAAGTGGGCGGGCAGCTCTCCCGCCACCACCGGCACCAGCGCCTCCAGCTTGGCGTCGTAATCGGGCATGTCCTGGTCGGGATCTCCGTCCGCCTTGGCCTGCTTGTCCTGGTACTCCTGGGCTTTGGCCAGGTGCTCCCGGATGAGGGCCGCGGTGGCCATACGGGTCACCGGCGTCTCCTTCCGGTCGTTGTAGACCGACTTGGGGTTTTCCCCCAGGGCAAACTTCATGGCGGCGGGGGCCTTGAGCACCATCTCGTCCACCCAGCGCCCGTCGGTCTTGAGGGCCAGGAACTGCCCGGCGATGGGGTTGGCCGAGCCGGGGCCGGTGAGCACCGTGGTCACGCCCCCCTCCCGTGCCTCCCGGAAGCCCCGGTCCAGGGGATTCACCCCGTCGACGGCCCGGAGCTGGGGGGTACAGGGGTCGGTGGACTCGTTTCCGTCGTCCGCCTCAAAGCCCAGGGCATCCCCGAACAGGCCCAGGTGGCAGTGGGCGTCGATAAAGCCGGGCAGGATATGCCCCCCCTCCGCATCCAGCACGGGGCCCTCCGCCCCGGCGGGCAGGGCCTCCATGGGCCCTACGGCGGTGAGCTTCTCCCCCTCAAAGGCCACGAAGCCGCGGGGAATCACCGGCCCGTCCATGGGGTGAACTACCCCGTTGAGAATCAGCATTAGCCATTCGCCGCCTTTCGACAAAAGTTCTATTTGACATTTTATGGAAATCATGGTATGATAAGAGCACAGCTTATCCAATAGGCGAGTGTAATTCCAACCCGCGATTCTTCCATTCTCCCGCACACATCTCTCTTGGGCGCCCCAGGACGGGGCGCTCTTTTTTTATCTACTCCTCCAGCGTGTACTGGTCCACCAGGGCCACGTCCCGCTCCAGGTAGTGGCCGCCGCGCCAGAGGCGGAAGGTGAGCACGTCCCCCACCGCCAGCCCCTCCTTGATCGCCTGGAGCTGGTCCATGTCAGTGATCGTCTCGCCGTTGACCGCCACGATCACGTCGTTTGGCAGGACGCCCTGCCGTTGGGCATCGGAGCCCTCCCGGACGCTCTGTACCGCCACCCCTCGGGGGCACCCGTACTCCTCCGCCAGCTCCTCCGTCACGGTATAGCCGGTGATGCCGATGGTGGGCCGGCCCTCCACCCGCCCGTGGGCGATGAGGGCGTCCACCACCGTCTTGACCGTGGTGGTGGGAATGGCGAAGCCCAGGCCCTCCACCGTATTGTCATAGGCCCGCATTTTCAGGTTGGTAATGCCAACCACCTGTCCCCGGTCGTTGATGAGCGCCCCGCCGGAGTTGCCCGAGTTGAGGGCGGCGGTGGTCTGGAGCAGTACCATGGTGTACCCGTCCACGTTCACATCCCGGTTGATGGCGGAGATGATGCCGTCGGTCATGGTGCCCCGCAGCTCCTCCCCCAGCGGATTGCCGATGGCCGCCACCGCGTCCCCCACCTCCAGAAGGGTGGAGTCACCGAACTGGGCGGGCGTCAGGCCGGCGCAGTCAATCTTCAGCACCGCCAGATCGCTCTGTGCATCCTGTCCCACCAGCAGGGCCTGGAACACACGCTCATCCTGGAGCACCACATCCACGGCGCCGCATCCCTCAATGACGTGGCTGTTGGTGATGATATACCCGTCCTCCGACATCACCACGCCGGTGCCCAGGCTCATGCCGTCCCCCTTGCTCCCCCGGATGCTGACGATGGAGGCGATGTTCTCCCGGTAAATCTCCTGGAGGCTGTGGGCCCCGCCGCTGGGCAGGGGGGAGATGGTGAGGGTGGTGCCGTCCCCGGTGGGGGCCCGCTCTACCGTGGTTTCCTCCGGCAGCTCCTCCCGGACGGGAAGGGGCTGCCAGGTGCTGTCGGCCAGGGCCGGCAGCTCCTCCAGGCGGCTGTGGCTCCACAGCCCCGCCGCCGCAGTCAGGCCGCCCAGCAGGGCCATGGTCAGGAGAAAGAGGAGCACCGCCGCTGCGCCGCTCCACCGCCGGCGGCGCCCTGCGAAAATCGGCGCCGGGGTGCTCCGGGGGGCCTCCCCCGTTTGATCGTAATAGTAGCCGCGCATGGGCCCTCCTTCTTGCCCCGTCCGCCGGGGCGTCATGCAAGCGTCAGGGTAAATACGAACTCCGTCACGCCGTCCTGGCTGGTGACGGAAATGTTCTCCTTGTGGTTGTTGAGGATAGTCTTGACGATATACAGCCCCAGGCCCACGCCCTCCCGGTCCACGGAGCGGGATTTGTCGCTCTTGTGGAAGCGGTCGAAGATCATGGCCAGCTCGTCGGGGGGGATGGTGTCGCCGTGGTTGCGCACCGCCACATGGGCCTTGCCCCCCTTGGCGGTGATGGACAGGCCCATGGTGCTCCCCTCGGCCGAGAACTTGATGGCGTTGTCCAGCAGGTTATAGCACACCTGGGTGATGGCGTCCGGATCCCCCCACACCAGCACGGGTCCGTCGGGGAGCTGGGTGTCCACGTCCAGATGGCGGGCATTGATCTTGTTCTCCAGGCTCACTAGCACCCGCAGCATGACCTCGGACACGTCGAACTGCTCCTGGGCGGTGACATTCTCCGCCGACTGGAGGCGGGACAGATCCAGCATCCGCCGCACCAGGCGGGAGAGCCGCCGGGTTTCCGAGGAGATGGTCTGTAGGGCGGCGCGCTCCTTGTCCGGCGGGATGGTGCCATCCAGAATGCCGTCGGAAAAGCCGGCGATGGTGGTCATGGGGGTCTTGAGCTCGTGGGAGATGTTGGCCACAAACTCGCTGCGGCGGGCCTCGCTCTTGGCAATGGAGTCGGCCATGGCGTTGAAGGCCTCGGCCAGCTCGCCCACCTCGTCCTTCCGCTTCTCATAGCCCTGCACCCGCACCTCGTACTCGCCGTGGCCGAATTTGCGGGCGGTCTCGGCGATCTCCTTCAGGGGGTTGGTCAGCCGCAGGGAGGTGATGGAGCTGGTGATGAAAGCCACGCACAGTACCACCACGGCGGTAAAGAAAAAGATGGAGATGAACGCCTGCCACAGCTCGGTGATGTCCGAGGTCTCCGCCGCCACATAGGCCACGCCGATCATGGTCTGCTCGGTCTGCCCGGTGGCCAGGTTCACCGTTTTGACCGTGATGGGGGTGCCCGCCACAAAGCGTTTCTCCGGAAACAGGCCGCCCAGAGTGGTCATACCGCTGTAGCCGCCCTCCTTTTGGAGCTGGCTGACGATGGACTGGGGCAGATAGTTCCCCCCCAGCCCGCTCTGGATTGTCGCTCCATCGGAACAGAGTACCAGCTCTCCATCCGCCTCGGTGACCAGGACAAAGGCGTTGGCGATGTGGGCCACATTGGCAACATAGAGCTGGTAGGCCATGTCCCGCACGTCGATCCCTTCGGCCCGCACCTTGGCGGTGAAGTCGGCCACATAATCGGCGTTGCGCTCCATGGAGTCCCGAGTTTCCCGGATTGTATACTGGTAGGACAGGCCGATAAAGGCGGTCCCCAGCAGGGCGAAGGAGATGAGAATCATCCCCGCCGTCAGCAGGAACTGCCGTCCGTACAGGCTCTTCATGCGCCGCTCACAACCTCAAACTTGTAACCGACACCCCACACAGTTTTGAGGCTCCACTGCTCGCTGGCCCCCCACGAAGCGTTCCGCTCCGCGGGGCCCCCATTTCCTTTCCATTTTTCGCGGGCCGGAAGTGAATTCCGTCCCGCTCCGCCGCAGAGGCGGCGGCACGCCTCGCGTGCCGGCGTCAGCACATATGCCCTCATCCGTTCACCACCTCGAACTTGTAACCGACACCCCACACAGTTTTGAGGCTCCACTGCTCGCTGACGCCCTCCAGCTTCTCCCGCAGGCGCTTGATATGCACGTCCACGGTACGGGAGTCGCCGAAGTAGTCGAAGCCCCACACCTCGTCCAGCAGTTGGTTGCGGGTGAATACCCGGTTGGGGGAGGCCGCCAGGTGGTAGAGCAGCTCCAGCTCCTTGGGCGGCGTATCCACCCGCTTGCCGTCCACCAGCAGCTCATAGGAGTCCAGGTTGATGACCAGCTTGTCGAAGGAGAGCTTCTTCTCGCCGCTCCCCTCCTCCTCGCCGCCGAAGCGGCGGAGCACCGCGTGGATGCGGGCCAGCACCTCCTTCATCTCAAAGGGCTTGACGATATAGTCGTCGGCGCCCCCCTCCAGCCCGGCCACCTTGTCCTGGGTCTCCCCCTTGGCGGTGAGCATGATCACCGGGGTCTTGTCGTTCTCCCGGATCTTCTTGAGCACCGACCAGCCGTCCATTACAGGCAGCATGATGTCCAGCAGCACCAGCTCCGGGTGGAAGGAGCGGAACAGCTCCACCCCCTTGCCGCCGTCCCCGGCCACCGCTGTCTCAAAGCCCTCCTTCTCCAGATAGAGGTGGAGAAGCTCGGCAATGTTGGAGTCGTCTTCCACAATCAGGACCTTCCTGGCCATAGCGCACCGTCCTTTTCTATGTTGTTCTCTCCAGTATTATACCGGCTTTTTTCCCCACAAGGGTGAATTTTTTGTAAAAGGGGGTTACCGGGTCTCCACATAGGCCCGGTCCACCTGAATGACCGCAAAATACCGCTCGTCCAGGGCACGCACCGCCCCGGACAGGCGTTCGCAGAGCTCCTCGTCCCGCAGGCGGCAGCGGTGGGGCACCACCACGTCAAAAATCAGGTTGGTGTGCTGGGGCCCCTTGGTCACCCGGAAGTCATGGATGGTCATCTCCGGCTCCACGGCCCTTGCCAGGGCCGCCACCTGTTCCCGCAGGCGGTTCACCGACTCGTCGTCGGTGGCGATGGGGTCCATGTGCGCCGTGGTCTCAATGCCGAACTTCTGCTGGATCTCCCGCTCGATGTGGTCGATGGCGTCGTGGGCCTCCAGGATGTCGGCATCCTGGGGTACCTCGGCGTGGAAAGAGCACAGCCGCCGCCCCGGGCCGTAGTCGTGGATGATGAGGTCGTGCATTCCCACCACCTGGGGATGCGACAGCACCACCTCCCGGATTGCGTGGACCAGCTCCGGGTCGGGGCTGGCCCCCAGCAGGGGGTTAATGGTGTCCTTGGCGGCTCCCCAACCCGCCTTCAGAATAAAGACGGCCACCACCGCCCCCGCCCAGCCGTCGATGCTCAGGTGGGCGAAGTGTCCGGCCAGGGTGCCCGCCAACACGGCGGAGGTCGCCACCACGTCGGAGAGGGAGTCCGCGGCGGTGGCCGCCATGGCCGCCGAGCCGAGCTTCTTCCCCAATACCCGGTTGAAATGGCTCATCCACAGCTTCACCAGGATGGAAGCCGCCAGAATGGCCACCGACACCAGCGAAAAGTCCACGGCCTCCGGGTGGAGGATCTTCCCGATGGAGGTCTTGCCCAGCTCCAGCCCCACCAGGAGGATCATCAGGCTCACCAGCAGCCCCGCCAGGTACTCCGCCCGGCCGTGGCCGAAGGGGTGTCCATCGTCGGCCTTCTGTCCCGCCAGCTTAAAGCCCACCAGAGTCACCACCGACGAGCCCGCGTCGGACAGGTTGTTGAAGGCATCCGCCGTGATGGCGATAGAGCCGGTCACAACGCCGGCGAAGAACTTGCCCGCAGACAGCAGCAGATTGAGCACAATCCCCACCGCCCCGGACAGGACGCCGTACTTCTCCCGCACCGCCGGGTCCGTCACATTGTCGCAGTCCTGGATGAAAAGCCGCACCAGCCGATTGATCATGCTGTCTCCCCCAAAGATTGGTTTCCTTTTATTATCCCACGCCCGCCCGCCATCGTCAAGGAGAGGTTTTCCCCCCAAACAGACGGTCTTCCTCCCTCTCCTTGTATCCACAGGTACAAAGTGATAGAATAGGGAAAACAAGCTCCCCATACCCAAGCCGCCGTGGCGAGGAGGTATCCTATGAAAATCCGTTTTCTCGAGCCGGGCAACCGCCCCTACAAGCCCACGCCCCTCAACTACTTCGTCTACGACCGCTACATCCGTACCCCCTCCGTGGGACTCAACACCCTGGCTACCATTGTCAAGGAGCTGGTGGATGACACCTATATGTACAGCGAGTCCATCTCCCGCATCGACATGGACGACGTGGAGGACGCGGACATCGTGTTCATCGGTATTTTCACCTTCGCCGCCGTCCGGGGCTACGAGCTGGCCGACCACCTCCGGGCCCACGGGCGGGGCCTGGTGGTGCTGGGCGGTCTCCACGCCTCCATGAACTGCGCCGAGGCGGCGCGCCACTGCGACTATGTGCTGCTGGGCGAGGGGGACGAGACCATCCGCGCCTTTGTGGAGGCGGTGGGCCGCGGGGAGCGGCCGGACTTCCCCGGCTTGGCCTGGATGGAGGGGGAGGAGCTGCGCTCCACCGGCTATCCGCCCCCGCCGGAGCGCTTCGAGACGATTGCAGACCGTAATTTAGTCCACAATTATTCCAAAATGGTGGGGCACAGCACCCTCTGGCCCCAGGTACACGCCTCCCGGGGCTGCCCCCATAACTGCGACTACTGCGCCCTGGTGCGCCACTTCGGCCGCCGCGTCCGCACCCGTTCGCCGGAAAATGTGGTGGCCGACATCCGGGAGTCCATCCGCTTCTTCCACCGGGGCCACGTCCGGCTGGCCAAAGATCTCTGGCTCACCGACGACAACTTCTTCGCCGACCGGGACTGGGCCATGTCCGTCCTCCGGGCCATCGTGGACAGCGGCATCCGCTACCGCTTCAACGTGCAGGCCCGGTACGAGGTGGGCTTCGACGACGAGATGCTCGATCTCCTCAGGCAGGCCGGCTTCTTCGAGCTGGATCTGGGCATCGAGTTTCTGGACGACGCCTCCTTCGCCACCTACCACAAGAAGAGCACCCGGCAGGAGATCATCGACGCCATCCGCAACATCCGCGCCCACGGCCTCAGCGTCCGGGGGCTGTTCATCCTGGGCTCCGACGACCAGGAGGCGGGCGTGGGCGACCAGCTGGCCGACTTCGTCATCCAGAACCACATCCAGGGCACCCTGATCCAGTGTATGTACTTCGTCCCCGGCACGCCGGTATACGAGGCCAACCGGGACCGGCTGCTCCACCAGGACTGGTCGAAATACAACGGCAACGCCGTCCACTTCCCCCGCCGCATGACCCCCTACCAGCTCCAACTGGAGCACATCCGGGCCAGCCGGAAAATCTACTCCTGGCGGCGGCTCTTCTCCGCCCTGGTGCGGGAGGACCCCATCCACAAGGTGCTCTTTTTGGGGGAATTTTTCTGGCACATGAGCGTGCGCAGCGATCTGAAAAAGGAGCTGCCCTACCTCAAGCGGATCTCCGAACAGGCCGCGTGCGCGCCTCACTAGAGGCGCGCACGCT
>ERZ507044.122-NODE-122-length-66029-cov-7.61059_pt1 | contig 66029 bp, 84 predicted proteins | sample MGYA00512870_ERZ507044 | MGnify/ENA metagenome assembly ERZ507044
CTCGCGACCCCGACCTTGGCAAGGTCGTGCTCTACCAACTGAGCTATTCCCGCATCATCAAGCAAATCGTTAATCACTTGATTTTACTATCGTCTGGCAATCTGTGCTGCCGTTCGATGCGTTGCATTCTACTTACCTGACGCAATGAGTCAACGATATTTTTCGCCACTTAGGATCGTTTGCTGAAATTTACGGCGAAACGATCACTGATCAAGCAAATCCCCACGCGCGGCGTTCAAATACTGGAACATTGACCACAGCGTCAGGACCGCAGCGACGAAGAACAGTGCAATCCCCGCGTACTCCACCCAGATATTCGGACGCCACAGCAGCCAGGCCAGCGCTGCCATTTGCGAGGTGGTTTTGACTTTGCCGATCCAGGAGACCGCCACGCTGCTGCGCTTACCCAGTTCCGCCATCCATTCACGCAGCGCGGAAATGATGATTTCACGTGCAATCATCGTGGCCGCGGGCAGCGTCACCCACCAACTGTGATAGTGCTCGGTCACCAGTACCATCGCAATTGCCACCAGCACTTTATCCGCAACCGGGTCGAGAAACGCACCAAAACGCGTACTCTGGTTCCAGCGACGCGCCAGAAAACCGTCAAACCAGTCGGTCACCGCAGCGATACAGAAGATCAGCGCAGCAACGAACGGCGCCCAGGTGAATGGCAGATAAAACACCACGACAAAGAATGGGATAAGTATGACGCGAAACAGCGTAAGCAACGTTGGAATATTAAATTGCATAGTGACGGGTAACTATCTGTTGTCAGAGAATTTACCCCTATGTTGCTACAGCGGACTCAATGTTTCAACGACCAGAAGATCTTTTCTGCCAGTCCTTGCGAAATACCCGGCACTTTTGCAATTTCTTCAACGCTGGCGTTACGTAATCCTTGCAAACCACCCATATATTTCAACAACATTTGGCGACGTTTCGGTCCAACGCCTTCGATGGTCTCCAGCGTACTGGTGTTTTTCACTTTCGCCCGTTTTTTACGGTGGCCGCCAATGGCATGATCGTGGGACTCATCGCGGATATGCTGAATCACATGCAATGCCGGCGAATCCGGCGGCAAGCTAAATCCCTCACCTTCCGGTTCAAAGAACAGCGTTTCCAGACCGGCTTTACGGTCAGCGCCTTTTGCAACACCTAACAGTAGAGGGTGGTTTTTATCCCAGGGGACATCCAGCTCGGCGAAAACGGCCTTCGCCTGCCCCAGTTGCCCTTTTCCGCCGTCGATCAGGATCACATCCGGAATCTTACTTTCTTCGATGGCTTTACCATAACGGCGACGCAGTACCTGATTCATTGCCGCATAGTCATCGCCCGGCGTGATACCGGTGATATTGTAGCGACGGTATTCCGCACGCAGCGGCCCGTTCGCATCAAAGACCACGCACGATGCCACCGTCTGTTCGCCCATCGTGTGGCTGATGTCAAAACATTCCATCCGTTTTACAGCTGGCAGCTTCAGCACGGTTGCCAGCGCCGTCAACCGTTGGGTAATGGTCGACTGCTGAGAGAGTTTCGTGGTCAGCGCCGTGGCGGCATTGGTCCGCGCCAGTTTCAAATAACGTGCGCGATCGCCGCGGGGTTTGGTCTGCACATTAATACGACGCCCTGCCAGTTCAGAAAGCGAATCGGCCAGCAGCGTTTTGTCGTGCAGATTGAAATCCAGCAGAATCTCGCCAGGCAACGTGCGCATCTGGCTGCCCTGGAGGTAGAATTGCCCGACGAAGGTTTCTACCACTTCGCCCAGTTCAGTCCCTCCCGGCACTTTCGGGAAATAACTACGGCTGCCCAGCACTTTCCCCTGGCGGATAAAGAGCACATGGACACAGGCCATCCCGGCATCAAACGCAACGCCGATCACGTCCAGATCGTCCCCCGCGTTGGAAACGAACTGTTTCTCCGTCACCCGGCGCACGGCCTGGATCTGATCGCGTATACGCGCAGCCTCTTCGAACGCCAGATTTTGACTGGCTTTCTCCATCCGCGCGATCAGTTGAGTTAAGACCTGGTCATCTTTACCGGATAAAAACAACCGAACATAGTCAACCTGCTGCGCATACTCTTCTTCACTCACCAGGCCTTCGACGCAGGGCCCCAGGCAACGGCCGATCTGGTATTGCAGACAAGGGCGCGAGCGATTGCGATAAACGCTGTTTTCACACTGACGGATCGGGAAAATTTTCTGTAACAGCGCCAGCGTTTCACGGACGGCATAGCCGTTGGGAAACGGGCCAAAGTATTCGCCTCGGGTATGTTTCGCGCCACGGTGCATAGCCAGCCGGGGATGCGTATCCGCGCTGAGAAAAATAAAGGGATAGGATTTGTCATCACGTAACAGCACGTTGTAACGCGGCTGATACAGCTTGATATAGTTGTGCTCGAGCAGCAACGCTTCCGTTTCGGTGTGCGTCACCGTCACATCGATTTGCTGAATGAGCGCAACCAGCGCTTCGGTCTTACGCGAAGCCAGGTTGCTGCGGAAATAGCTGGAAAGCCGTTTTTTCAGGTCTTTCGCTTTACCCACATAGATAACCGTACCACCGGCATCATACATACGATAAACGCCGGGTTGACTGGTTACGGTTTTTAGGAACGCTTTCGCGTCAAACTGATCGCTCACTGGCTTGTTAACGTCTCCGCATTACACAGGCCATGGCGAATTGCCAGGTGAGTCAGCTCTACATCACCATGAATGTTTAGTTTACTGAACATACGATAGCGATAGCTGTTCACCGTTTTAGGGCTGAGATTCAACTGCTCGGAAATCTCATTCACCTTCTGACCTTTAGTGATCATCAGCATAATCTGCAATTCACGCTCAGACAAACTGGCAAACGGGGTTTCCGTTTTTTCGGGTTCAATCTGGCTTAATGCCATTTGCTGGGCGATGTCAGAAGCAATGTAGCGCTGCCCGGAATAAACCGAGCGGATGGCACTTACCACTTCCTGAGGCGCAGCGCCCTTACTCAGGTAACCTGCGGCTCCGGCCTGCATCACTTTTGCCGGCAACGGGTTTTCCGTGTGAACGGTCAACATAATCACTTTAATATCGGCAGTTGAACGCGCAATTTTGCGCGTGGCTTCAAGGCCACCAATACCGGGCATGTTCATGTCCATCAACACGACGTCGACGGTGTTGGCGCGACACCATTTAACGGCATCCTCACCGCAACCTGCTTCACCGACAACTTTTATACCCTTTATATCTTCAAGAATGCGTCGTATCCCTGCGCGCACCAGTTCGTGGTCATCAACAAGAAGAACGTTGATCAAAGGAATATCTCCAGAATAGGGATAACGCTACTGATAGTGGATCGCCACTATATTAGCGGGTTTTATCTCAACTTTAAAACGTAAAAAACGTCCGGTAACCGATTTTGCTCTCGTTTTCGGAAATTAGTCTGTACGCTTTGTGGAAACTTATGCTAAGAACAGCCAGTTACACGCACTATTTCGGGAACGAGGTTTCACAATAGTGACAAAAACTCGCTTTCTCTCGCCTAAATGCTAAATAGACAGGTAAGTTTGTAACAATAATTAACGAGTAAAATACTCGGAATAAACAATAAGTGAGGAAAATATAGACTTCTTATGTTGTTGTTTAATTTAACTCCGCTGGTGTGATTTCCGATCGAAAAACAACCACTGCTATTTTTCCCTCAGCTTATGGTATACTCCGCGGCCTTAACATTTATCATCGCAAATTTTTACTGAAACATTACGAGGAAAATAAATGAGTACGCCTGATTTTTCCACTGCCGAGAATAATCAAGAACTGGCTAATGAAGTCACCTGCCTGAAGGCGCTGTTAACGCTGATGCTGCAAGCCATGGGCCAGGCGGATGCGGGCCGCGTGATTCTTAAAATGGAAAAACAGATCGCGCTGGTCGAAGACGACGCGCAGGCTGCAGTATTTTCCAGCACTGTTAAGCAAATTAAACAAGCTTACCGTCAGTAAAGAAAAACCGGCTGAGAGCAGTGCTTTCAGCCGGTTTATCGTCTGCCACGCAGAACGTTTATTGTTTCAGATAAGCCCGGTCGCCGCGGCATAGCACGCAATCTGCGTCTTATTCGGCGCGTTAAACTTCTTCTGCATATTCTTCTGGTGAAAGTTAACGGTATTTTCTGATATCGACAGAATCATCGCAATTTCAGCTGAAGTCTTCCCTTCCGCCGTCCATTTCAGAATCTCTTTTTCCCGTTTGCTAAAGCGCATTTCCGGCGCCATCACCATTTCATCTTCGAGTCGGGAAAGTGCCGTTAAGCTTTCGCGCACCAGCAACTGCAGTTTCAATTCGACTTCATCGCCCGCAAACGGCGTATTACGCAGGCTTGACCGTGAGACCGAGAGAAAGCCTAATGCGCGATTTGGCAGCATGAGACATTGCGTGACGCCTTTGCGTAATCCGTGTGAACGAGCAGCATCCCACATCGTCTGCGCGTCACTGAATAATGCGTCATTCCAGGGCAGATGTCCCTGGATGAAGTTTTCCGGCTTCAGCACAGGATCAATCGCGAAATAGTTTTCCGCCTGATATTGCGAAACCCACGCATCGGGATAAGTGGTATGAAGGGAAATTTTAGGACGCGTGAACGGAACCGGATGCCTGACACACAGCGCGTAATAATCAAATTCCAGCAATAGTGTCTGCTGCTGTAATTCGCTGTAGACGTCTTCTGCGCAAGTCATTTCGTGAAAGCGTAACAGCATCGTCCGTCGCCAGGTAAAGAAATCTAAATCCTGCATACTCAGTATTCGCACCCTTGAGAGTGATAATCATTTTAAATGTGAGAAATAACCTATCACATAAACATACGGTAGATGTATAAAATATCGGTCAGGGAGCAGATTACTTGAGCGTTGTTTCAGTTCGCGTATTTTGTCCAAGGAAATACGTTCATCATCATGCGTCTGGTATTACTATTTATGCATCTCCACTCGGCCGAAATGGGATAATCCCGGACGAGTGGAGAAAACCAATCATTGCAGCAGAAACTTCTCAAGAAACTGACGGGTTCTCGGTTGCTGTGGATTGGCAAATAGCGCTTTGGCTGGCCCCTGTTCCACAATGCGCCCCTGATCCATAAATATCGCCCGGTCCGCAACATCGCGGGCAAAGCTCATTTCATGGGTCACAATCACCATGGTGCGTTTTTCCTGCGCCAGTTGACGGATAGTGCTCAACACCTCGCCCACCAGCTCAGGATCGAGCGCAGACGTCGGTTCATCAAACAGAATCACTTCCGGGCGCATGGCCAGCGCACGGGCAATCGCCACTCGCTGCTGCTGCCCGCCGGATAAGCGCCGCGGGTAGCTGGTCTCTTTCCCGGCCAACCCCACTTTCGCCAGCAGTTCCCGCGCCCGCGCCATCGCCTCTTCTTTGCCCTCGCCTTTCACGATAACCGGACCTTCAATGATATTCTCCAGTACCGTGCGATGGGGAAAGAGATTGAAGCTCTGGAACACGAAGCCCACATGCTGGCGCAACTGGCGAATCAGCGTTCGTTGCTGACCGAGCGATCGCGCCGTATCAATGGTGATATCACCCACGGTGATCGTACCCGCTTCCGGTTGTTCCAGCAGGTTAATACTGCGCAGAAGCGTCGTTTTTCCCGACCCGCTGGGACCGATGATCGCGACCACCTCTCCCGCCTGCACTTGCAGATCGATGCCGTGCAGCACCGTCTGCCCATGAAATTTCTTGACCAGGTTCTTTACGTCGATCGCACTCATTTCGGCTCTCTCTCCTGGCGGTTCAGTTGATTTTCAAAGTAGTTCTGCAATGAAGACAGCACGGTTGCCATGATCCAATAGATCAGCGATGCCGCGAGATACATGGTGAATACCTCCAGCGTGCGCGAGGTGATCAGCTGCGCCTGACGGAACAGTTCTGGCACCTGGATGGTGGCCGCCAGCGACGTGTCTTTCACCAGACTGATAAAACTGTTGCTCAGCGGCGGCAGCGCTACCCTGGCAGCCTGCGGTAAAATGGCGCGACGCATTGTCTGCCACGGCGTCATCCCGATACTGGCAGCCGCTTCCCACTGTCCTTTGTCAATCGATGAAATCGCCGCGCGCAGCGTTTCCGCGGCATAGGCCGCCGTATTGAGCGACAGGCCAATCATTGCGGACGGCACCGGATCCAGCTCAATACCAAACTGCGGCAGACCGTAGTAGATCATAAACAGTTGTGCGATAAGCGGCGTACCGCGAAAAATTGAGATATAAAAACGCGCCAGCCAGCGCAGTGGCAGCAGCGGCGACAGGCGCATCAGCGCGAGGATAAATCCCAGCAGCAGGCCGAAGAACATCCCGCCAATACTGAGTTGCAGCGTAAACACCGCCCCTTTGAGCAGATACGGCAGGGAATCAATAACCAGTTGGATACTTTCTTGCATGAGCTTATCCGAAATTACACGTGTGGATGGTAGGCAAACAGCGCAGGCGCCCCACCAGTATGGATAAAGAGAATCGGGCCTTCGTCTTTAAAGCGTTTCTGGCTGATTCCGTCAATCAGTCCGGCCATCGCTTTTCCGGTATAGACGGGGTCGAGAAGGATCCCTTCCAGACGCGCCAACAACTTCACGGCTTCCATCCCCTCTTCATTTGGCGTGCCATAGCCTGGGGCATAGTAGTCATCCCACAACAAAATCTCCGCCGCCGCTGTCAGTTCCAGTTCTCTGGCAACAGCCTGTTGCAGCGCCACCACTTTCGGCTTTTGATCGGCTACGCTGCGTGAAACGGTTACGCCAATCAGATCCACATCCGGCATCAGTTGTTCCAGCCCAACCGCCAGCCCGGCGTGCGTTCCTGCACTGCCAGATGCTACCACCACCGAAGAGAGCTGCACCGCGCCTTCACACTGCTGAGCGATTTCCAGCGCGCTTTCAACATAGCCTAATGCCCCCAACGCGTTTGAACCACCGACCGGTATAATGTAGGGACGAAAGCCCTGCGCTTCGATTCGGGTGGCCAGTTCTTGCAATTGGGCATCCGGTGCATGTAGCGCATCGCACATCTCAACCTGTACGTTGAACAGATCCAGCAGCAGTCGGTTGCCATTGGTGAGATAGTTTTCCGCCGTGGTGCCAATGGGGTTTTCCAGCAGCGCCACGCAGTGCAGTCCCAGCTTCGCGGCGACCGCCGCCGTCTGACGCACGTGGTTAGACTGAATCGCGCCTGCCGTGATCAGCGTATCAGCGCCTTCACGCAGCGCATCTGCGGCCAGGAACTCAAGCTTGCGCAGCTTATTTCCGCCCATCGCCATCGGTGTGACGTCATCGCGTTTGATGAAGATATCCCGTCCCAGGTAGTCAGAAAAGCGCGGCAGGTATTCCAGCGGCGTCGGCGCACCGATAAATTCCAGGCGCGGAAAGCGTGTCAGGTTGTGCAGTGGCATAAAGCCTCCGATTATTCGTTGTTGTGATGTTCTTTTTATTATGCACGTTCAAACGCATGAAATAAAAAAGGCGCTGATTAAAGCGCCTTTTTTTTCATATCGTTCGGACTATTTGGTGATATCCGCGCCAAACCATTTCTCAGAAAGCGCCTTCAGCGAGCCGTCTTTCTGCATTTCAGCAATCGCTGCGTCCACCGCCTTCAGCAGATCTTCATTGCCTTTACGCAGCGCAACGCCTGACTCCTGACGGGAGAAGGCTTCACCGGTGACCGCCAGCGTATCTTTGGTCTTTTTAACCAGATCTAACGCCGCCAGACGATCCACCAGAATGGCGTCGATACGGCCTACGCGCAGATCCTGATATTTCGTCGGGTCATCATCATAAGTCCGGATATCAACGCCCTGGACGTTCTGACGTAACCACTCTTCATAGTTAGTACCCAGACCCACGCCCACTTTCTTATCTTTCAGATCGGCTGCGGTTTTAATCGCGCCTTCATTGCCTTTTTTCACCAGCGCCTGGATACCGGAGACGGTATAAGGGGTAGAGAAATCATATTTCTTCTTCCGCTCGTCGGAGATGGTGACCTGATTGATCACCACATCGATGCGTTTAGAATCCAGAGAGGCCAGCATCCCGTCCCATTTGGTCGGTTTCAGCGTGGCTTTCACGCCCAGATGCTTCGCGAGCGCTTCGGCAAATTCCACTTCAAAGCCGGTCAATTTACCGTCATCGCCCTGGAAACTGAACGGCGGATAGGTGCCTTCCAGCCCCACCAGCAGCGTGCCGCGATCTTTAACCTTCTTTAACAGACCTTCATCTGCAAACGTTTTTGCGCTCATTCCCGCGACAAGCGCCACAGCCATCACGCCCATCAGCGCCTGGCGCCCCAGAAGTGCTAATTTCATATTTACCCCGAATGTTGTTATGAATGCCCGTAGTGTAGAGCGTTTATGGGTAACGACATAAATCACTCTGCTACATCTTATTCATTTTTAATATATATCAGAAGTCATCCGGAGGGAGGAATTCTGTTGCTGCTCGGGGCGAGCATGCGCTTTATATTGTGCGTACTTACGCAGCGCGATGCGATAGTTGTTGGTGCTGGTCTCCGGCAGCCACGGCGCCAGGTTTTCATCAAGGTAACCGTCCTGGAGCAGATCGTGAGAAATTTTCTGCTCGCTGAGATGATTACCGAGACGGCGCAAACGGACAACATACTCGCGTACGGTTCCGTGGCTCATTTCGGTCTGTTCAAACAGGAATTGTTTAAAACCAATGATGTCGAAGAAATCGCTCTGCGTTTTGCAGTGCAGATCGCCGCAGAAACGGCATAGCGCCACCCACTCTTTCTGCTCCTGCTGCCAGGCGGCTTCATCCATGAGCGTATCGAGGCGGGAAATGGCGATTTTATTGACGATCTGCCCTTTGCGCACCAGCGTGATGCGATCCAGTAACTTGTGGCAATGGGCGCAATGCGTCTGGCTGTGTTTAAAGTCTTTGAGGTAGCGGCTTAGAGGCCGTCTTTTTGATTGCTGCACCGTCATGAGAACTCCTGGTAGTCAATACGTTGTGCGGCATTTTTCAGCGCCGACAACGTCGTTCGCTATAACTTACCCAGCTTCGTGCGTAACCGTTTTATGGCCTGACTGTGCAACTGGCTGACCCGTGACTCCCCGACTTCCAGAACCGCGCCAATCTCTTTGAGATTGAGTTCTTCCTGGTAATAGAGCGTGAGCACCAGTTGTTCGCGTTCCGGAAGGGCTTCAATGGCATCCATCACGCGCTGGCGCAAATTGCTCTCAAGGAGCTGTTGTAACGGGTTTTCCTGCTGGTGTTCTTCTGTCACCAGCTCGATACTATCGCCATGCTCTTCCCGCCACTCGTCATAGGAGAAGAGTTGGCTGTTGTTGGTATCAAGCAACATCTGACGATATTCTTCTACAGGAATCGCCAGCCGCTCCGCCACCTCAGTTTCCGTCGCGTTGCGCCCTAATTCCTGTTCCAGTTGCCCCATCGCCTGTGCCACTTCGCGGGCATTGCGCCGAACGCTACGCGGCACCCAGTCGCGGCTGCGTAGTTCATCCAGCATCGCCCCACGAATACGCTGCACTGCGTAAGTGGTAAATGCCGTTCCTTGCAGAGCGTCATATCGGTCAACTGCATTCAATAACCCGATACCGCCCGCCTGTAGCAGATCGTCCAGTTCTACGCTCGCGGGCAAACGCACCTGCAGGCGCAACGCTTCGTGACGCACCAGCGGTACATAACGCTGCCACAGCGAGTGTTTATCCATTACACCTTCAGCGGTATACAGTGAATTCACGATAAACAGCCCTGCGTTAAATGAGTTATCGGCATGATTATCCGTTTCTGCAGGGGTTTTAATCGGGTGAATAGTGGGTGAAATGAGGGGTTATTTAGGGGTTACCGGTAAAGCCAGAACGAAAAAACCCCGCCGGAGCGGGGTTTGCGCAAGAAGCGTAAATTAACGCAGCAGAGACAGAACGTTCTGAGTCGTCTGGTTAGCCTGTGCCAGTACAGAAGTACCTGCTTGTTGCAGGATCTGCGCACGAGACATGTTAGACACTTCAGTCGCGTAGTCAGCGTCTTCGATACGGCTACGAGCAGAAGACAGGTTGTTAACGGTGTTGCCCAGGTTGGTGATAGCAGAATCGAAACGGTTCTGTACCGCACCCAGGTCAGAACGCAAAGAGTCAACCTGAGCCAGCGCTTTATCGATAGAAGCCATCGGATCAGAATTCAGCTTATCGCCTTTCACAACGGTACCATCATCTTTGATGGTGGCGCTGTAGTATGCATCGGCATCGTTTTCAGTACCTTTGATGACATAACCGCCGCCTTTAACGGAGAATACCTGCGGGTTGTCACCCAGACCTGTAATGCCCCCAAGATCCAGTTTAACCGCTGGCGTAGTACTACCAATAACGTCACCAGTGGTAACAGCAGCTTCGCTCGCCGCTGCCGCAGCTTCCGGAGTATCAGAGCTCTTATAGCTCACAATCCCGGTATTCAGGTCAACCGTACCTTTGAAAATATCAGAACCTACTTTCACATACATCTGACCATCTTTATCAACAGAGAAAGAGGTCGTCGCAGCAAGAGCCGTGTTATTCAGAGAGATAGAATCTGCGTTTACAACGGTAGTGCCACCAATATTGACGTTTTGACCAGCGGCTGCTTTAGTTGCAGTGATAGTGCCGGTTTCCTTCGTTGCACCGTCAAAATCTACAACCCCGGTATCTTTGTCATAGTTAGACACTTTGTAGAAATCTGTGCCGTTATTACTTGCGTAAACAATGTTGGCATCCGCATCATCAACATACAGAGAGTATGGATTGGTTGTTGCAGTATCTTTTGCAGTCAACGTATGACTTGCAGTCGGAACGCTAGAAGATGGTTTAGCATCAGTCAGCGCAGTAGTAGACAGCTTGCTCAGATCCAGACCTTTGTTAGTCACATCCAGATTACCTAAACCCAGAGTGCTGGAAGTGATCTCTTGCAGATTGATCTCGATGGTTTCGCCATCATTTGCACCGACCTGAATTTTCATGGTCTGGTTAGAAGCCAGCACTTTTACGCCGTTGAACTGAGTCTGACCGGATACACGATCAATTTCGCTCAGGCGCTGGGTGATTTCAGCCTGGATGGATTTCAGATCTGATTCGGAGTTGGTGCCGTTCGTTGCCTGCACAGACAGTTCACGGACACGCTGCAGGTTGTTGTTGATTTCCGACAGAGAACCTTCCGTCGTCTGCGCGATGGAGATACCGTCGTTGGCGTTACGAGAAGCCTGAGTCAGGCCTTTAATGTTTGACGTAAAGCGGTTAGCAATCGCCTGACCCGCAGCATCGTCTTTCGCGCTGTTGATACGCAGACCGGAAGACAGGCGCTCAATCGCAGAGCTCAGGGAAGACTGAGATTTGTTCAGGTTGTTTTGGGTCAACAGCGACAGGCTGTTTGTATTAATGACTTGTGCCATGATCTTTTCCTTATCAATTACAACTTGATGTTATTGGGCTGTTGCCCACGGTTTCTCACCGTAACCCTTGTATCGGCACCTGAATTTCGAACTTTAGAGAATTTTTAGTTTCCCCCCATTTTTTCTTAGCCTTTGAATAACCCGTCTTCTTGCACACTATTCCGGCCATTATTTCTCCAAATTTATTATTAAACTTTGCCGCCAGATTGCCGATAAGGTGGCTAACCACTGTTTGCAATTAAAAGGGATTACGCATGGCTTCTTTTACTTCATTAGGCGTGGGTTCAAACCTGCCGCTGGATACATTACTGACGAACCTGACCACGGCTGAGAAGGGACGCCTGAAACCTATCACTCAGCAGCAGAGCAGTTTTACAGCAAGACTGACGGCGTTTGGAACGTTAAAAAGCTCGCTGGAAAAATTCCAGACCGCGAACACTGCACTGAATGATGCAAACCTTTTTAAAAGCACGACCGCAGTCAGCAACTCAACCGATCTCACCGTCAGCACCACAGCAGGAGCAGCGGCTGGTATTTATAAAATAAATGTGACGCATATAGCCCAAGCGCAATCGCTTCGCACGACCACAACAGTGACGGACAGTAAAGCTGTCCAAGGTAATGACAACGCGGAACGCACACTCATCATTAAGCAGGACGGGAAAGAGAAGCCTCTGGAGATAAAGCTTACCAAAGATCAGACTTCTTTAGTCGAGATGCGTGATGCGATTAATAATGCCAACGGTGGTGTCACTGCCAGTATTGTAAAACTGAAAGACAATGATTTTCAGCTTGTACTGACCTCATCAGAAACGGGTGTCGCTAATAAAATGAGCATCTCCGTCTCAGGAGATGAAAAACTCAATCAATTTATCAGCTTCAATAACCCGGATGTGGTTGGCAATAACGTTGAGCAAATTGTTGAAGCGAAAGACGCAGAACTTAACGTCAACGGCATTGATATTGTTCGTAGCAGTAACACCGTGACCGATGCCCCTCAGGGTATTACGTTGAACCTGACAAAAGAAGTTAAAGATGTCACCGTCACGGTAACGAAAAGTAATGATAAAGCAACAACCGCGATTAAAAGCTGGGTGGACGCATACAATTCGCTGGTAGATACCATTGGTACCCTGACGAAATACACCTCAGTCGATCCGGGCGCAGAAGAACAAAGCACGAGCAACGGCGCACTCCTCGGTGACAGCACCGTTCGCACCATCCAGACCGGTATCCGTGGTCAATTCTCCTCCAGCGCCAATGACGGGAAATTCCAAACGTTATCGCAAATGGGCATTACCCAGGATGGCACCACCGGTAAGCTGAAAATTGATGATGAAAAACTGAAAAAAGCGCTAACCGATAATAGCGTGGATGTTCAACAGCTGTTAGTCGGTGATGGCAAAGAGACCGGAATTACGACCAAAGTGGCTTCACTGGTGAAAGGTTACCTGGCCGATGATGGCATTATCGACAGCGCCCAGGACAGCATCAATGCCACGCTGAAAAAACTGACTAAACAGTATCTTTCCGTCAGTGCCAGTATCGACGATACCATTGCGCGGTATAAGGCTCAATTTACGCAACTGGATACGATGATGAGCAAGTTGAATAACACCAGTAGCTACCTGAACCAGCAATTTACTGCGATGACCAGTTCCTGATAACCAGAGGTAAACATGTATACCGCGAGCGGTACCAAAGCTTATGCGCAAATCAGCGTGGAAAGCGGCGTGATGAGTGCGAGTCCGCACCAGTTGATCGAAATGTTGTTTGATGGCGCAAACAGCGCCCTGGTGCGCGCTCGCCTGTTTTTAGAGCAAGGTGATATTACCGCCAAAGGGGAAGCGCTGAGTAAGGCTATCAATATCATTGATAATGGTCTGAAAGCGGGACTGGATCAGGAGAATGGCGGCGAACTCGCCGACCATCTCTCTTCGCTGTATGACTATATGATCCGTCGTTTATTACTTGCTAATTTACGCAATGACAGTCAAGCCATTGAAGAAGTGGAAGGGTTACTCGGCAACATTGCGGAAGCCTGGAAACAGATCTCACCGAAAGCATCTTCCCAGGAGTCTCGTTAATGACCTCAGCCGTGGAGTTTATCAACCGTTGGCAGCGCATTGCGCTGCTCAGTCAGTCGCTGCTCGAACTTGCGCAGCGGGGTGAATGGGACCTTTTACTGGAACAGGAAGTCACCTATCTGCAAAGTATTGAAGCGGTCGTTGAAACGCAAACTCCACCGGGCATGACACGCAGTATTCAGGATATCGTGGCCAGTTATATCAAACAGACGCTGGATAACGAAGAATGCCTGAAAGGTTTACTGCGCCAACGGCTCGATGAGCTTAGTGGTCTGATAGGCCAGTCAACGCGTCAGCAGTCGCTCAACAATGCTTATGGTCGACTTTCTGGCATGCTGCTGGTACCCGACGCTCCCCCTGCTCCACAATAATTCCCGCTACGTTAGCAAAAATCTTCCATACTCCAGAGGTCGTCTACAAGACTTCTGGAGCTCGGAAGATGAAAAACCCCACGTTACTGCAGTTCTTCCACTGGTATTACCCTGAAGGTGGCAAACTCTGGCAAGAGGTGACAGAGCGCGCAGACAGCCTCAATGATATCGGTATCAACATGGTCTGGTTACCGCCCGCCTATAAAGGCGCGTCAGGCGGCTATTCCGTCGGCTATGACTCTTACGATCTGTTTGATCTCGGCGAGTTTGACCAAAAAGGTTCCCTTGCCACCAAATATGGTGATAAGGCGCAGCTTCTTACGGCTATCGACGCGCTGAAGAAAAACGACATCGCGGTGCTACTCGACGTGGTGGTGAATCACAAAATGGGGGCGGACGAAAAAGAGCCCCTGCGCGTACAGCGGGTCAACGAAGACGATCGCACGCAGATTGCCGATGAGATCATCGAATGCGAAGCCTGGACGCGTTACACCTTCCCGGCGCGAGGCGGTCAGTACTCGCAGTTCATCTGGGATTTCAAATGCTTCAGCGGCATCGACCACATCGAAAACCCTGACGAAGACGGCATTTTTAAAATCGTCAACGACTATACCGGCGAGGGCTGGAACGACCAGGTCGACGATGAAATGGGCAATTTCGATTACCTGATGGGCGAAAACATCGACTTTCGTAATCACGCCGTCACCGAAGAGATTAAATACTGGGCGCGCTGGGTGATGGAACAAACGCAGTGTGATGGCTTTCGTCTCGATGCGGTAAAGCATATTCCGGCCTGGTTCTATAAAGAGTGGATTGAACACGTTCAGGAGGTGGCACCGAAGCCGCTGTTTATCGTTGCCGAATACTGGTCGCACGAAGTGGATAAGCTGCAAACCTATATCGACCAGGTGGAAGGCAAAACGATGCTGTTCGACGCCCCGTTACAGCTCAATTTTCATGAAGCGTCGCGTCAGGGACGTGATTACGACATGAGCCAGATCTTTAGCGGCACGCTGGTAGAAGCCGATCCGTTTCACGCCGTGACGCTGGTCGCCAACCATGACACCCAGCCGTTGCAAGCGCTGGAAGCCCCCGTTGAAGCATGGTTCAAACCGCTGGCCTACGCGCTCATCCTGCTGCGGGAAAATGGCGTACCGTCGATTTTCTATCCCGATCTCTATGGCGCGCACTATGAAGATACCGGAGGCGACGGGGAAACCTATACCATCGACATGCCTGTCATCGAGCAACTCGCCGAACTCATTCTTGCCCGCCAGCGTTTCGCCCACGGCATTCAGACGCTTTGGTTTGATCACCCCAACTGCATTGCTTTCAGCCGTAGCGGAACGGACGACGATCCCGGATGCGTGGTGGTGTTATCCAATGGCGACGACGGTGAAAAAACGCTTATGCTGGGTGAAAACTACGGCAATAAAACCTGGCGCGACTATCTGGGAAACCGCGAGGAGATCGTCATCACTGACGAAAATGGCGAGGCTACGTTTTACTGCAATGGCGGCAGCGTCAGCGTATGGGTCATTGAGGAGGTGATCTGATGAAGCGCCCCGACAGGGAAAACTGTCGGGGACAATTGATTACGGTAATGGCGTTGGCAGCGGGGATTTCTCCAGCGCGGCGGCACACTCCACCGTTGGACGATCCACGCGTTGCAGGGTCATCCCGTCATATTCCAGGGTGTTCCCTTCCCGCTCGATCTCATAAAGTTCACGTTTGACCGTCACGTTGGTCAAGTCACCGGACAACATCGTTAGCTTACCCGGCAGCGCAATAACCCTCTGCCACTGGCGACAATCGAGCGTATCGCCCTCTTTGGTCACCACCAGACTGGCAATAGCTTCCGGGCTCACCAGTTTGCGCTGCGGCCCGTTAGTCTGCCAGTACCCTTCCAGCCCGGCGGGCGCAGGCGTTTTGACCACATCATTGTAGTTTTCCACCTCGGCGCATCCCGCTAACATCAGTAACGCCCCAACGATTGCACATTTTTTCATCATTCATCCTGCATGCGAAGAAAAGAGGATTGTGGCATTAAAGGCCTGCGGTCGCCAGCCTTTCGCGGTGCCAGCAGAACTTTGATCCATTTGGGATTACCGCTTAATAGTACCAGGCAAAATTGCCGCCGTGGTGTACTATCCGCTTTCTTGTTTCACACCTTCTGAGTTCAGAGGCAAAACACATGTCATGGCAACAATTCAAACAAGCCTGGTTAGTTAAATTCTGGACGCCCATCCCTGCGGTCATCGCAGCGGGTATTCTCTCTACGTATTATTTTGGCATCACCGGCACCTTCTGGGCCGTCACGGGTGAATTTACCCGCTGGGGCGGACAAATCCTGCAACTGTTTGGCGTCCATGCGGAAGAATGGGGCTACTACAAGCTTATCCACCTGGAAGGCACCCCGCTCACTCGCATCGACGGGATGATGATCCTCGGTATGTTCGGCGGTTGCTTCGCGGCAGCGTTGTGGGCCAACAACGTCAAACTACGCATGCCGCGCAGTCGCATCCGCATCATGCAGGCGGTGCTGGGCGGGATCATCGCCGGGTTCGGCGCGCGTATGGCGATGGGCTGCAACCTGGCGGCATTCTTTACTGGTATTCCTCAATTCTCTCTGCACGCCTGGTTCTTTGCCCTGGCAACCGCCATCGGTTCCTGGTTTGGCGCGCGATTCACCCTGCTGCCAATATTCCGCATTCCGGTCAACATGCAGAAAGTCTCCGCTGCGTCGCCGTTGACGCAGAAACCGGATCAGGCGCGCCGTCGTTTCCGCCTCGGCATGCTGGTGTTTATCGGCATGATTGGCTGGGCGCTACTGACCGCCATGAACCAGCCGAAGCTGGGTCTGGCGATGCTGTTCGGCGTGGGTTTTGGTCTGCTGATCGAGCGCGCGCAAATCTGCTTCACCTCCGCCTTCCGCGATCTGTGGATCACCGGACGCACCCATATGGCAAAGGCGATCATCTTCGGGATGGGCGTCAGCGCAATCGGTATTTTCAGCTACGTACAACTGGGCGTGGAAGCCAAAATCATGTGGGCGGGCCCGAATGCAGTAATCGGCGGGCTGTTGTTTGGTTTTGGTATCGTGCTGGCGGGCGGGTGTGAAACCGGCTGGATGTACCGCGCGGTGGAAGGCCAGGTACACTACTGGTGGGTGGGTCTCGGTAACGTCATCGGCTCAACGATTCTGGCCTACTACTGGGATGACTTCGCCCCTGCGCTGGCCACCAACTGGGATAAAATTAATCTGCTCAACACCTTCGGTCCGCTCGGCGGCCTGCTGGTGACCTATCTGCTGCTGTTTGCCGCCTTGATGTTAATCATCGGCTGGGAAAAACATTTCTTCCGTCGTGCCGGGCTGACCCCTGCTAAGGAATCCGCATGAAAAACATTGTTCCTGATTATCGCCTTGATATGGTCGGCGAGCCCTGCCCTTACCCTGCTGTCGCTACGCTGGAAGCGATGCCGCAGTTGAAGAAAGGGGAAATTCTGGAAGTGGTCAGCGACTGTCCGCAGTCCATCAATAACATTCCGCTGGACGCGCGCAACCATGGCTACACCGTGCTCGATATTCAGCAAGATGGGCCGACAATTCGTTATTTGATTCAGAAGTAACTGATTGCCGGAAGGCAACGGCCCCTTATCCGGTCTACAGGGAATCACAGGCCGGATAAGCGCCAACGCCATCCGGCACTCAAACCTACACCTGCATGGACATCACTTCCTGATAGGCCGACACCAGTTTGTTGCGCACCTGAATTCCCATCTGCATGGAAACTGAGGCTTTTTGCATATCGGTCATCACATCGTTGAGCGCAATCCCCGGCTCACCCAGTGTGAATTTTTCCGCCTGTACGCGGGCAGCAGTTTGTGTATCGCTGATGCGGTCCAGCGCCGCGTGTAATTGACCGGCAAAACTCACGGTCGGTTGCGGCAGTGTCTCCTGCGCCCTGGCGCTCATCGCCGTCGCCTGGAGCTGGCTGATAACCCCTTCAATCCCCTGAATCGCTGACATGATAATCCTCTGGATGGTTTTCTACGCAGCAGAGATTACCAGTTTGTCAATAAGATAAAGGCGCTAAATAACGATAAAAAACCCCGGTTTTTGCCGCATAGAAAAAAACGAAACCGCAAATAATGAGACCGTCAATTTTTCGATTTTGCTGACCCGGGAGTGAGTCTTGTTCCACTTTGCAAATAAAGCCGTCCACGAGCAGTCACGAGGTGCGAGATGAACGCGACTGCATCGGCTGCAACCCAATCTAAACCTCTCGAGTGGCTTAATCGCCTGCGTGCGAATCCCAAAATTCCTCTGATTGTGGCAGGCTCTGCGGCCGTCGCCATTATTGTGGCGATGGTGTTGTGGGCTAAAGCGCCTGATTATCGTACGTTATTCAGCAATTTATCCGATCAGGATGGCGGCGCGATCGTCACCCAGTTGACCCAGATGAACATCCCGTACCGCTTCTCGGAAGGCAGTGGCGCGATTGAAGTTCCCGCCGACAAAGTCCATGAACTGCGCCTGCGTCTTGCCCAACAAGGACTGCCGAAAGGGGGGGCGGTGGGCTTTGAGCTGTTGGATCAGGAAAAGTTCGGCATCAGCCAGTTTAGCGAGCAGGTTAACTACCAGCGTGCGCTGGAAGGCGAACTGGCACGCACCATCGAAACCCTTGGCCCGGTTAAGCGCGCCCGCGTACATCTGGCAATGCCCAAGCCGTCTCTGTTCGTGCGTGAACAGAAATCCCCTTCAGCCTCGGTGACCGTCAATCTGGAACCGGGGCGTGCGCTGGATGAAGGTCAAATCACTGCGGTCGTCCATCTGGTTTCCAGCGCGGTAGCCGGTCTGCCGCCGGGCAATGTAACGCTGGTCGATCAGGCTGGTCATCTGCTCACGCAGTCAAATACCAGCAGTCGCGATCTGAACGACGCACAGCTGAAATACGCCAGCGACGTGGAAGGCCGTGTCCAGCGTCGTATCGAATCGATCCTGTCACCGATTGTCGGTAACGGGAATGTCCACGCGCAGGTCACCGCGCAGCTGGATTTCGCCAATAAAGAGCAGACAGAAGAACAGTATCGGCCAAACGGCGATGCCTCTCAGGCCGTGCTGCGTTCGCGTCAACTGAATGAAAGCGAGCAAATTGGCTCCGGTCTGCCCGGTGGCGTACCGGGTGCGCTGTCCAACCAGCCTGCCCCAGCCAATACGGCGCCGATCACCACGCCGCCAGCGAATCAGCAAAATGCGCAGAATGCACAAAATGGACAGAACGCGCAGCAGCAGACGGCCACCAGCGCCAGTGCTGGTCCACGTAATACCCAACGCAACGAAACCAGCAACTATGAAGTTGACCGCACCATTCGCCACACAAAAATGAACGTCGGCGATATACAGCGACTCTCCGTCGCCGTGGTCGTGAACTACAAAACGTTGCCGGATGGCAAACCGCTGCCGCTCACTGCCGATCAAATGAAGCAGATTGAAGATTTGACCCGTGAAGCAATGGGCTTCTCGGACAAGCGCGGCGATACCCTGAACGTGGTCAACTCACCGTTCAGCGCTACCGATGACAACGCTGGCGAACTGCCGTTCTGGAAACAGCCGTTGTTTATCGAACAGTTGATCTCGGCCGGACGTTGGTTGCTGGTGCTGTTGGTGGCATGGATCCTGTGGCGCAAAGCGATTCGTCCGCAGTTGACCCGTCGCGCTGAAGAGGCGAAAGCCGCGCAGGAACGCGAGCAACTCCGTCAGGAGACCGAAGAAGCCGTTGAGGTTCGCCTCAGTAAAGATGAGCAGACTCAGCAGCGTCGGGCAAATCAGCGCCTGGGCGCCGAAGTGATGAGCCAGCGCATTCGCGAAATGTCAGATAACGATCCGCGCGTCGTGGCGCTGGTCATTCGCCAGTGGATGAATAACGATCATGAGTAATGCTCTTTCCGGTACCGATAAAAGCGTCATCCTGTTGATGACCATTGGCGAAGATCGCGCGGCGGAAGTGTTCAAACACCTCTCCCAGCGCGAAGTGCAGACCCTGAGCGCCGCCATGGCGAACGTCCGCCAGATCTCCAACAAACAGCTGACCGACGTGCTGGCGGAGTTTGAGCAGGAAGCCGAGCAGTTCGCCGCCCTGAACATCAATGCCAACGAATATCTGCGTTCGGTACTGGTGAAGGCGCTGGGCGAAGAGCGAGCCTCCAGCCTGCTGGAAGATATTCTTGAAACCCGTGATACCGCCAGCGGCATTGAAACGCTCAACTTTATGGAGCCGCAAAGCGCCGCCGACCTTATCCGCGACGAACACCCGCAGATTATCGCCACCATCCTCGTGCACCTCAAACGCGGTCAGGCGGCGGATATCCTGGCGCTGTTCGACGAACGTCTGCGTCACGATGTCATGCTGCGTATCGCCACCTTCGGCGGCGTACAGCCTGCCGCGCTGGCGGAACTGACCGAAGTGCTCAACGGCCTGCTCGACGGTCAGAACCTCAAGCGCAGCAAAATGGGCGGCGTGAGAACGGCGGCAGAAATTATCAACCTGATGAAAACGCAGCAAGAAGAAGCGGTTATTACCGCTGTGCGCGAATTCGACGGCGAGCTGGCACAAAAAATTATCGACGAGATGTTCCTGTTCGAAAACCTGGTCGATGTGGACGACCGCAGCATCCAGCGTTTGCTGCAGGAAGTGGATTCCGAGTCGCTGCTGATCGCCCTGAAAGGCGCGGAACAGCCGCTGCGCGAGAAGTTCCTGCGCAATATGTCGCAACGTGCGGCAGATATCCTGCGCGACGACCTCGCCAACCGTGGCCCGGTGCGTTTGTCGCAAGTGGAAAACGAGCAGAAGGCCATTCTGTTGATTGTGCGTCGTCTGGCCGAGACCGGCGAGATGATGATTGGCAGCGGCGAGGATACTTATGTCTAACGAGCTGCCGTGGAAAATCTGGACCCCGGACGATCTCGCGCCGCCGCTGGCTGAATTTGTGCCCATGGAGCACGACGATGACCCCGTGTCTGAAGAGGACGAACCCGAGATCAGTGCGGAACAACAGCTTGAGCAACAGTTAGCCCAGCTGAAAATTCAGGCCCACGAGCAAGGTTACAACGCGGGACTGGCGGAAGGACGGAAGTCCGGTCATGAACAAGGCTATCAGGAAGGGTTGGCACAAGGGCTTGAACAGGGCCAGGTGCAGGCGCGCACCCAGCAGGCCCCGCTTCATGCGCGGATGCAACAACTGGTCAGCGAATTCCAGCACACGCTGGACGCGCTGGACAGCGTGATCGCTTCGCGTCTGATGCAGATGGCGCTGGAAGCCGCGCGTCAGGTCATTGGTCAGACGCCCGCGGTGGATAATTCCGCCTTAATCAAGCAGATCCAACAGCTCTTACAACAGGAGCCCCTGTTCAGCGGCAAACCGCAGCTGCGCGTCCATCCGGATGATTTACAGCGCGTTGAAGAGATGCTCGGTGCCACCCTCAGCCTGCACGGCTGGCGTTTGCGTGGCGATCCGACCCTGCACCATGGCGGCTGCAAAGTTTCTGCGGATGAAGGCGATCTCGACGCCAGCGTGGCGACCCGCTGGCAAGAACTGTGTCGTCTGGCCGCGCCGGGAGTGATCTGATGACCTCACGCCTGACTCGCTGGTTGACGACGCTGGATAATTTCGAAGCCAAAATGGCGCAGCTTCCGGCCGTTCGTCGTTACGGACGACTGACCCGCGCCACCGGCCTGGTTCTGGAGGCCACCGGGTTGCAGTTGCCGCTCGGCGCGACCTGCGTGATTGAACGCCAGGACGGAACGGAAACCCGCGAAGTGGAAAGTGAAGTGGTGGGCTTTAACGGTCAGCGCCTGTTTCTGATGCCGCTCGAAGAGGTCGAAGGCATTCTGCCCGGCGCGCGTGTCTACGCCAAAAACATCGCCGGTGAAGGGTTGCAAAGCGGTAAACAGTTGCCGCTGGGTCCGGCGCTGTTAGGTCGCGTGCTCGACGGCAGCGGCAAACCGCTTGACGGCCTTCCCTCCCCCGACACCACGGAAACCGGAGCACTGATTACCCAGCCGTTTAACCCGTTGCAACGTACGCCGATTGAGCATGTGCTGGATACCGGCGTGCGCCCGATCAACGCCCTGTTAACCGTCGGTCGCGGCCAGCGTATGGGGCTGTTCGCCGGTTCCGGCGTCGGGAAAAGCGTGCTGCTTGGCATGATGGCGCGCTATACCCGCGCCGACGTCATCGTCGTTGGACTGATTGGCGAACGTGGCCGCGAAGTGAAGGATTTCATCGAAAACATTCTCGGTGCCGACGGACGCGCGCGTTCGGTCGTGATCGCCGCGCCGGCGGACGTGTCGCCCTTACTGCGCATGCAGGGTGCCGCTTATGCCACCCGTATCGCCGAGGATTTCCGCGATCGCGGTCAGCACGTGCTGCTGATCATGGATTCCCTGACCCGTTATGCCATGGCCCAGCGTGAAATCGCGCTGGCGATCGGTGAACCACCGGCCACCAAAGGCTATCCGCCGTCGGTCTTCGCCAAACTTCCGGCGCTGGTTGAACGCGCAGGTAACGGGATCCACGGCGGCGGTTCCATCACCGCCTTTTATACGGTACTGACCGAAGGCGACGATCAGCAGGACCCGATTGCCGACTCGGCGCGAGCCATCCTTGATGGTCACATTGTGCTGTCGCGACGTCTGGCGGAGGCCGGACACTACCCCGCTATCGACATTGAAGCGTCGATCAGCCGTGCGATGACGGCGCTGATAACGGAACAACACTACGCCAAAGTGCGTCACTTCAAGCAGTTGCTGTCGAGCTTCCAGCGCAACCGCGATCTCGTCAGCGTCGGCGCCTATGCCAAAGGCAGCGATCCGATGCTCGATAAAGCCATCGCGCTGTGGCCACAACTGGAGGCGTTTTTGCAGCAAGGTATTTTCGAACGCGCTGACTGGGAGGATTCTCTGTCGGCGCTCGATCTGATTTTCCCGACGGTGTGATGAAGCAAGAGGGTAATGGTCATGGCTGAACATGGTGCACTGGCAACACTCAAAGATCTCGCCGAAAAAGAGGTGGATGACGCGGCGCTGCTGTTAGGTGAAATGCGCCGCGGTTTTCAGCAGGCGGAAGAACAGCTCACGATGCTGCTTGACTACCAGAATGAATATCGCAGCAACCTCAACAACGATATGAGTCAGGGGATTGCCAGTAATCGCTGGATTAACTATCAGCAATTTATTCAGACCCTGGAAAAAGCGGTGGAACAACACCGCCAGCAGTTAACGCAGTGGACGCAAAAAGTAGATATGGCGCTGAACAGCTGGCGTGAAAAAAAACAACGGCTTCAGGCCTGGCAAACCTTACAAGACAGACAGAACGCGGCGGCCTTACTGGCTGAAAACCGCCTGGATCAGAAAAAAATGGATGAATTTGCGCAGCGTGCAGCAATGAGGAAACCAGAATGATCACTTTACCCCAACGGGTCACCACGGACACTGACCTTATTACCGGCTTGTCGTCCGGTAAGGCGACGGATTCCGCCCAGGATTTTCTGACCCTGCTGGCAGGCGCATTAGGCGCAGGCGACGCACAGAGTAAAGACGCGCCGCTGACGTTAGCCGATTTACATGCCGCCAGCGGCAAACTGCAAAAAGGCCTGCTGGCACAGGACGGTGACGCTTCGCAGACCGTGAAACTGGCCGACCTGTTAGCGGCCAAAGAAGGACAGTCTGAAGAGTTGCAAAAAGGACTGAGCGATGCGCAGGCCCTGCTGTCCGCCCTGACGCCCACACAAAAGAGCAGTGCGCTCGCGGCCCTGCGCCAGTCCGCGCAGAAAGATGAAGGTGCCACGGCTCTCAGCGATGACGATCTCGCCAACCTCAGCGCCCTTTTCGCCATGCTGCCGGGTCAACCGGGAATGACGACACCGCCGGTAACTACCGGTGAAAAAGGGCGTGTGCTGAGCACCACGTTGAGCACCGATCCCCGTTCGCTCGCGCAGGCCGCGACCAGTCCGTTGACCCATGACGATGCGAAAAAAAGCAAAATGGACAATGCCACGCCGGTGATCGCTGCGGAAAGCGTTAAAGGTCAGCCGGTCACTACGCCTGTGGTGGCTGCCGCTGCCGTCAACGCGGAGATCGACAGTACACCTTCACCCGTGACGCCAGGCATCGCGATAACCACAACCCCGCATTCCGCCTCACAGCCGCTGCCCACCAGCGCCGCACCGGTTCTGAGCGCACCGTTGGGTAGCCATGAGTGGCAGCAATCCCTGAGTCAACACATCACGCTGTTTACCCGTCAGGGTCAGCAGAGCGCGGAACTGCGTCTGCATCCGGAAGATCTGGGTCAGGTACAAATCTCGCTTAAACTTGATGATAACCAGGCACAATTGCAGATGGTCTCAGCCCATAGTCACGTTCGCGCGGCGCTGGAAGCCGCCCTGCCGACGCTGCGCACGCAACTGGCGGAAAGTGGCATTCAACTGGGACAAAGCAGCATTAGCAGCGAGAGTTTCGCCGACCAGCAGCACGCCTCATCCCAACAGCAGCAGACGGCTCGCACGCAGGGACAGGATCGGCTCATGGTTGATGACGAGAGCGAGCTGGCGGTTCCCGCTTCGCTCCAGTCCGCCGCACGCGGTAATGGCGCCGTCGATATCTTCGCCTAACGCCAGAGGTAGCACGATTATCCGCGTCTTTTCCACGCTTTGCCGTGGTCAGGACACGGGATAATCAGCCGATAAGCTGTACCGAAACAGGAAGCCCGTATCAGATGACTGATTCCGCGATTAGCAAAAAGAGCAAACGCTCAATTTGGATCCCGCTGCTGGTAATCATTACCCTTGCCGCCTGCGCCACCGCAGGCTATAGCTACTGGCGTATGCAGCAGCATCCCACTCCGGCGGCCAATGAGCCACCGCCGCCGCCTGCGCCGGTGTTCTTCGCCCTGGATACGTTTACCGTCAATCTGGGCGATGCGGATCGCGTTCTGTATATCGGCGTGACGCTGCGTCTGAAGGATGAAGCTACGCGCACGCGCCTGAACGAATATTTGCCAGAAGTCCGTAGCCGTCTGCTGTTGCTGTTCTCTCGTCAGGACGCCAACGCACTGTCTACCGAAGAAGGTAAGCAAAAATTGATCGCGGCGATTAAAGAGACGCTTTCCCCTCCGCTCGTTGCCGGACAACCCAAACAGGACGTCACCGACGTGCTGTATACAGCTTTCATTCTGCGGTAAAGACATGGGCGACAGTATTCTTTCTCAGGCTGAAATCGATGCGCTGTTGAATGGCGACAGCGACACGAAAGACGAGCCGACTCCGGGTATCGCGGGCGAAAGCGAAATTCGCCCGTACGATCCCAATACCCAGCGTCGCGTAGTGCGCGAGCGTCTGCAGGCGCTGGAGATCATCAACGAACGTTTTGCCCGTCAGTTCCGGATGGGGTTGTTTAACCTGTTGCGTCGTAGTCCGGATATCACCGTCGGCGCGATCCGCATTCAGCCGTATCACGAGTTTGCTCGTAACCTGCCGGTACCGACCAACCTGAACCTGATCCACCTGAAGCCGCTGCGCGGTACGGGTCTGGTAGTGTTCTCGCCGAGCCTGGTGTTTATCGCCGTCGACAACCTGTTTGGCGGTGATGGCCGCTTCCCGACGAAAGTGGAAGGCCGCGAGTTTACCCACACCGAACAGCGCGTCATCAACCGCATGCTGAAACTGGCGCTGGAAGGTTATAGCGACGCCTGGAAGGCGATCAATCCGCTGGAAGTGGAATACGTGCGTTCTGAAATGCAGGTGAAGTTTACCAACATCACCACGTCACCGAACGATATCGTGGTCAATACCCCTTTCCATGTCGAGATTGGCAACCTGACCGGTGAGTTCAACATCTGTTTGCCGTTCAGCATGATTGAACCGCTGCGCGAACTGCTGGTGAACCCGCCGCTGGAAAACTCCCGCAATGAAGATCAGAACTGGCGCGACAATCTGGTGCGTCAGGTTCAACACTCCGAGCTGGAGCTGGTGGCGAACTTTGCCGATATTCCGCTGCGCCTTTCTCAGATATTAAAACTGCAACCCGGCGATGTGCTGCCAATAGAAAAACCAGACCGCATTATTGCTCATGTGGACGGTGTACCTGTACTGACCAGCCAATACGGCACGGTTAACGGCCAGTATGCGTTACGCGTGGAACATTTGATTAACCCGATTTTGAATTCGCTGAATGAGGAACAGCCCAAATGAGTGACATGAATAATCCGTCTGATGAGAACACTGGCGCATTGGACGATCTGTGGGCTGACGCGTTGAACGAGCAAAAAACCACGACCAGCAAAAGTGCGGCCGACGCCGTTTTCCAGCAGCTTGGCGGTGGCGATGTCAGCGGCACGCTACAGGATATCGATCTGATCATGGATATTCCGGTCAAACTGACCGTCGAATTGGGCCGCACGCGGATGACCATTAAAGAGCTGCTGCGCCTGACGCAGGGTTCCGTGGTGGCGCTGGACGGCCTGGCGGGTGAACCGCTGGATATCCTGATCAACGGCTATCTGATCGCCCAGGGTGAAGTGGTGGTCGTGGCCGATAAATACGGTGTACGCATTACCGACATCATCACCCCGTCCGAGCGTATGCGTCGTCTGAGTCGTTAATCATGAAAACCCAGGCCACCGTTCAACAGCCTTCTGCCGTACCGGGCTCGCCTTTGATGCAGGTAAGCGGCGCGCTGTTGGGGATCATCCTGTTGATCCTGGTAGCCGCCTGGGTAATCAAGCGCCTGGGTTTTGCGCCGAAAGGCGGCAGTACGCGCAGCCTGAAAGTCTCCGCCAGTACCTCATTGGGTCCGCGCGAGCGGGTGGTGATTGTGGATGTTGAGGATGCACGGCTGGTGCTTGGCGTCACGGCGTCAACCATCAATGTGCTGCATACCCTCCCCCCAGCCCCTGTCGTGCCAGAAGAGACGCCGTCTGCTCCTGCCGATTTTCAGGCCATGATGAAGAGTTTGCTTAAGCGTTCCGGGAGATCCTGATGCGCCGTTTGTTATCCCTTACGCTGACCGGTCTATGGCTAATCAGCCCCGCCGCGCTGGCGCAACTTCCTGGACTGGTGAGCCAACCGCTGCCCGGCGGCGGACAAAGCTGGTCGCTCCCCGTACAGACGCTGGTCTTCATCACCTCGCTGACCTTTATTCCGGCTATTTTGCTGATGATGACCAGCTTCACCCGCATCATCATCGTCTTCGGTCTGTTGCGTAATGCGCTCGGTACACCGTCCGCACCGCCAAACCAGGTGCTGCTGGGACTGGCGCTGTTCCTGACCTTTTTCATCATGTCGCCGGTCATCGACAAGATTTATGTTGAGGCCTATCAACCGTTCAGCGAAGAGAAAATCTCGATGCAGGAAGCGCTGGACAAAGGCGCACAGCCGCTACGTGAATTTATGCTGCGCCAGACCCGCGAAGCCGATCTGGCCCTGTTCGCCCGTCTGGCAAACAGCGGTCCGCTTCAGGGGCCAGAAGCGGTACCGATGCGCATTTTGCTTCCCGCCTATGTGACCAGCGAGCTGAAAACCGCGTTCCAGATCGGCTTTACGATTTTCATTCCTTTCCTGATTATCGACCTGGTGATCGCCAGCGTGCTGATGGCGCTGGGGATGATGATGGTTCCCCCGGCAACCATTGCCCTCCCGTTCAAACTGATGTTGTTCGTGCTGGTTGATGGCTGGCAACTGCTGGTGGGTTCGCTTGCACAAAGTTTCTACAGTTAGAGGCGAAAAATGACACCCGAATCGGTCATGATGATTGGCACCGAGGCCATGAAAGTTGCCCTGGCGCTTGCCGCCCCCCTGCTGCTGGTCGCGCTGGTGACGGGGCTTATCATCAGTATTTTACAGGCCGCCACACAGATTAACGAAATGACACTGTCGTTTATCCCGAAAATCGTGGCGGTGTTTACGGCGATTATCGTGGCCGGTCCGTGGATGCTGAATTTGCTGCTGGATTACGTGCGCACGCTGTTCACCAACCTGCCATACATCATCGGGTAAGACGACGGATGTTGCAGGTAACCAGCGATCAATGGCTGCAGTGGCTGAGCCTCTATTTCTGGCCGCTGCTGCGCGTACTGGCGCTGATTACTACCGCTCCGATCCTCAGTGAACGTGCCGTCCCCAAACGGGTAAAGCTGGGGCTGGGGATCATTATTACCCTCGTCATTGCCCCTTCGTTGCCGCCTATCGACGTGCCAATTTTTTCGTTTAATGCGTTATGGCTGGCGATGCAGCAAATTCTGATCGGCATCGCGCTCGGCTTTACCATGCAGTTTGCCTTTGCGGCGGTGCGTACAGCGGGTGAGATTATCGGTCTGCAGATGGGGCTTTCCTTTGCCACCTTTGTCGATCCGGCAAGCCATCTGAATATGCCGGTGCTTGCCAGAATCATTGATATGCTGGCGATGCTGCTGTTCCTGACCTTTGACGGTCATCTGTGGCTGATTTCGCTGTTGGTCGACACGTTCCACACCCTGCCCATTGGCGGTAATCCGGTGAACAGCAACGCGTTTCTGGCGCTGGCCAGAGCGGGCAGCCTGATCTTCCTCAACGGGTTGATGCTGGCGCTGCCGGTCATCACCATGCTGCTAACGCTGAACCTGGCACTGGGATTACTAAATCGTATGGCACCGCAATTATCCGTATTTGTGATTGGTTTTCCGCTTACCCTGACCGTGGGCATCGCGTTAATCGCGGCATTAATGCCGTTGATTGCGCCGTTTTGTGAACACCTATTTAGCGAAATTTTCAATTTATTAGCTGATATTGTTAGTGAATTGCCCGTTAATAATAGTCCATAATGTTTATCTTGTTATTCTAAGGATTATCCTAAAGTCATTCAGTAAAAACATCTACCAGGATAACTCTCACGCGCTTTATTTGTTTTTATCTCACTCACATAACGCAACATTTACTTTACTTTAAGACAATTCCAGGCAAATTATACGTAACTTTACGGGATAGTAAGTCCGCCTGAAAACCGCAAACGCGTCTCATTAGGTGAAGCATTCGGTTCCGTTAAGTTGTGTGAGATATTCGGGTAAGGGGAATTATCGTTACGCATTGAGTGAGGGTAAGCCATGTCAACGATTATTATGGATCTATGCAGTTACACCCGGCTAGGTTTGACCGGGTATCTGGTAAGCAGAGGGGTGAAAAAAAGGGAAATCAACGACATCGAGACCGTTGACGAACTCGACATCGCTTGTGATACACACCAACCTTCTGTGGTGTTTATTAATGAAGACTGTTTTATCCATGACCCAGCCAACAGTCAGCATATAAAGCAAATCATTAATCAGCATCCCAATACGTTATTTATTGTTTTTATGGCAATTGCCAATGTTCATTTTGATGAATATCTGTTAGTCAGAAAAAACTTATTGATCAGTTCAAAGTCAATAAAGCCAGAATCCCTGGACGATCTCCTTGGCGATATTCTGAAAAAAGAGACGGATTCCGCCAGTGTAATAAATTTACCGACGTTATCATTAAGTCGTACTGAGTCCAGCATGCTGCGCATGTGGATGGAAGGCCAGGGAACAATTCAAATTTCGGATCAAATGAATATCAAGGCAAAAACGGTGTCATCCCATAAGGGGAATATAAAACGAAAGATAAAGACGCATAACAAACAGGTTATCTATCATGTCGTCAGACTAACCGATAACGTGACCAACGGTATCTTTGTTAACATGCGATGAGACGTCCCGACTGGTGGATGTCCCACCAGCCGGGTTTACATCGGCTGTCGCAATCCTACTCTGCCTTCTCCACAAAGATACCATCCTGATGCCCTGACTCATTAAAGAACCAGATGCCGAGCGGGTAGTCTTCCAGCGAAACCAGGTACATTGTGCCTTCACTAAACTCTTCCACTGCCAGTACCACGCCAGGACGACGAGAACCGCCGTCCGTTTTGACTGTGACCCGATCATTCACCTTCATCATTATCCTCCTGTGGCTTTGTGCCAGTGTAGAACAAAAACCGCTGACTGACAGCGTCTGAGCGGTTCGATTGCGGGTTTTCTCAACGGTCTATACTTAGTCTGTGGCACGGTGAATGACGAGGTTGAAATGAAGACCGCGAAAGAGTACAGCGATACCGCAAAACGTGAAGTCAGCGTCGATGTTGACGCGTTGCTGGCGGCGATTAATGAAATCAGCGAGAGTGAGATCCATCGTAGCGGAAACGACCCGGACAGAGTCAGTGTGGATGGCCGTGAGTATCATACATGGCATGAATTGGCCGAGGCGTTTGAGCTCGACATCCATGATTTTAGCGTGACGGAAATTAATCGATGAGCTGCAGCGAAAAAAATCCCGACCCTGACGGGTCGGGATGAAACTTGCTTATGCAAGAAGCACTTGAAAATTCGTTACACCAGGAAATCTGATGTACGCTAAACCTTATCCGCAATTTTTTTGTATGACAAGCAAATATTTTTCAGACAAATGATTAATCCTTCTAATGGTTGGAACGGACCGGCTGCCAGCGCGCCTGATGACGGGATCGATCCCATTTCCCCTTCAGGCCAAACACCCTGTTTTTAGGATTTATCCAGAATACGGCAACCCACGTGACAGGAATAAACATGCTTTCACTCGACGCTCCATTGCTGATTTTTACCGATCTGGATGGCACGCTGCTGGACAGTCACACTTATGACTGGCAGCCTGCCGCCGCCTGGCTCGCCCGACTGCGTGAGAAAAATATTCCGCTGATCCTGTGCAGCAGCAAAACGGCGGCGGAAATGCTGCACATCCAGAAGTTACTCGGCTTACAGGGATTGCCGCTGATTGCTGAGAATGGCGCCGTGGTTGAACTGGACAGCCGTTGGCAGACGCATCCTGACTTCCCGCGACAGATAGCCGGTGCTTCACATGCTGAAATTAGCGCCGTGATTAACAAACTTCGTACCCGATCCTCGTTTAAATTTACGACGTTTGATGATGTCGATGAATCCACCATCGCCGAGTGGACTGGCCTGACACATGCCCAGGCCAGCTTAACGCGCCTGCATGAAGCCTCAGTCACGCTGATCTGGCGCGACAACGATGATCGAATGGCCGACTTCACCCGACAGCTAAACGACCTGGGATTACAGTTTGTTCAGGGCTCGCGATTCTGGCATGTCCTGGATGCCAGCGCTGGAAAAGATCAGGCTGCAAACGGGCTGATTGATCTCTATCAGCGCCAGTGGAAGCGACGTCCGGTCACCGTCGGACTGGGTGATGGCCCGAATGACGCGCCACTGCTGGAGGCGATGGATTACGCCGTCATCGTGAAAGGCTTAAGTCGCGAAGGGGTAATTTTACGCCCCGACAGCACCGTGCAGGTTTACCGCACGCAGCGAGAGGGACCGGAAGGCTGGGACGAAGGCATGACCCATTTTTTCGCCACGCCTTAGCCTTTATCCGAGACACAGACCCGGTTACGGCCTGCCTGTTTTGCCAGGTAGAGTCTACGGTCCGCCAGTGACTGGAGCTGCTCAAAATCATAGTCTCCGGTCTCCTGGGTACTGCTCACCCCGAGTGAGGCGCTAATCCACAACGTGGCACTTTTCGCCACCAGAATCTCTTTCTCATTCAGCCGCAGGCGGATGCGCTCAGCTATCTGCTCCGCCTGCGCCAGAGACGTTTCCGGCAGGACCACACAGAACTCCTCCCCGCCGACTCGCCCCGCAACATCATAAGTACGCAACGTCCCGCTGATTAAGCCTGCGGCATGCGTTAACACCCGATCCCCGGCCTGATGACCAAAGCGATCATTAATACTTTTGAAGTGGTCCAGATCGATCTGAATAACCGACAGCGGTTGTTTTTGCGTTCGGCAACGCTGAGTCAAGTGCTTAGCTTTTTCAAAGAGCGCGCCGCGATTATACAAGCGGGTCAGCGTATCGTGCCAGGCCTGCCACTGGAGTGAACTTTGCAGCACAAACATATTGCTAACCATTTGACGGATGACCACCCAGGAGATGATCAGCATCGCGGTGAACAGCGCCCACAGTAACGCCAGCGCAATACTGATGCTGCCGAAATCGCCGTGTACCCCTTCGCTTAAAGTATGTACCCGCACCAGTACGCCATCGAAATGATCCAGACGTTGCCAACTGATGTAGCGGCTCCCCATGCGCAAACCGCCTACGGTATCCTGCTCGATATCGTGTGCGAGCATCGCCAGTTCGCGCTCATCAAAGGTGTTCGCGTTTCTCAATTCCGCCGAGGAACCGGCCAGCAGCTTCAGTTTGCTGTCATAGAGTTGATACACCCCCTCCACGTCCTTATCGATGGCTTCATCCATAAACCGTTCGACTGCCGACACGGGGATGGTCATCGCCAGCACGCCAAGCCAGTAAAAGTGATAATCCAGCGGTACGCTAACGGTCACGCGCTGCTGCTCGTAAGAGAGATCGGGTGACGGCGTGGTGAACCAGCGTACGCCGCGCATGCGGTTTTTTCGCTGCGACTGCTCGGTAAACCAGGGTTGGATCACGTAGTGGTAATATCGGGTAGTAATATCGCTGGACAGCGATGTCGGTAACGTGGAGACGTAAAAGCCCGCGCGCGAGACATACATCGCCTGTTGCGACATCGATGTACGGATGATCGCTAAACGCAACAAATAGCCGACTTCCAGCGCGGCGGTCAGCTCGTTATTCAGCGATTGATCGTCACGCGAGAGCAACTGAGTTTGACTTACAAACGCATCAGAAACGCCATTCAGCGGCAGCGTCCGTCGCTTATCCAGCTCAAGTTGCCAGACGCGTGAATGACGCAACTGCTCAAAATGGGTAACCGCATCTCTTAAGACCGAAAACCCCAGCGGGGTGATCAGCGCCTCATGCATCCCGTCACGCAGAAACAGCAGCTTATCCACATTGAATTGCAACTGCTTGTCGAGCGAGTTGGCGACATTTTCCAGATGATTACGCTGGCTGGAGATATAGGCGTCTTCCAGGACGACCACTTCCCGCCAGGTCAGAAGAGTCGAAAAAAACATGACAATCAGAAAGCAGAGATTCACGACGTGGCCAGGGCCGAGTCGCCGCGCCAACGTTTTCAGCCAGCCCCCGTTTTCCATCGTTGCTTCGTGCGGCACTCTGCCCACTCCCTACTCGCTGTTGCTTTCCTAATCCTGGCATAACGCAGTACGTTACGTATTGTTGCCGTCACGCATTTTTTAAGAAAACGCCCGACATCCGCCGGGCGTTTTGTCATCAGGCTTCATCACACCGTCTACAGGTAGCGCCAGCGACGAGTTCATACTCATGGAATGCCTCTCGCTTGACGCCAAACCCATCATACCACCGACACTCCACCATACCGCTGGAATAGCCGGTGACAATCATACGCGGACCGCCCTCTTTCACAGTCACTTCCTCACTGACCAAAAAAACCATGTTACCTCCTGTATCCAGTGAACGTTTTCACCTTAGACGAGGATGTCCGGTTTTGCCTCATTCTGAGGAAGACTTTTAGTGCGCAACCCCGCGCATTCTGGCAACGGCTTTCACCAGCAGCACAACGATGGCACCGATGATAAACCCCAATACCAGATTCAGCAGCGTCGGTAAAATCAACGCCACCACAGCATTTTGCTGCTGGACAAACTGTTCAATGGCATGATGCAACGGCGCAATACCGTGTACCACAATTCCCCCGCCCACCAGGAACATGGCCAGCGTACCCACCACCGACAGTGATTTCATCAGCCACGGCGCGACAACCAGCAGCCCTTTCCCTAATGTCTGCGCCAGCACGCTGGTTTTTTCTGCCAGCCAGTACCCCATATCATCCAGCTTAACGATGAGACCAACCAGGCCATAAACGCCAATGGTCACCACCAGCGCGATGCCTGACAAAACCAGCACCTGGTTGAGCAACGGCGCCTCGGCCACAATCCCGAGCGTAATCGCCACGATCTCTGCTGAAAGAATAAAGTCGGTTCGCACTGCGCCTTTGATTTTATCTTTCTCAAACGCCAGCGGATCCTGCGCCGCCAGCGCTTCCAGCCGCCGCTGTCGCTCAGCCGGATCTTCTTTGTGTTTTCGCGATTCGAAGGTGTGCAGGACTTTCTCCACGCCCTCAAAACAGAGGAAGGCGCCGCCAATCATCAACAACGGCGTAATCGCCCAGGGAATAAAGGCGCTGATGAGCAGCGCCAGCGGCACCAGGATCACTTTGTTAACCAGCGAGCCTTTCGCAACGCTCCAGACCACCGGCAACTCGCGGTTTGCTCTTACCCCCGTCACCTGCTGCGCGTTAAGCGACAGGTCATCCCCCAGTACACCAGCGGTTTTCTTCGCGGCCAGTTTGCCCATCATCGAGATGTCATCCAACAGCGTGGCGATATCATCGAGTAAGGTCAGTAAGCTACTTCCTGCCAAAATTATTCCCTCATTTTTTTATTCTTGAAGCGTTAAGTATGGAGTAAAACACGCGAGGCCGAAACTGGTGTTATTCGTCAACATTTTTTTAACAAGACGCATGAATTATATCACTCGCCAGCCTGATAGTTTTCGCGTTTACTATGTCGCTTGTTAGCGTTTTTCACGTGAGGGATTATGCGTTTCAGGCAGTTGTTACCGCTTTTCAGCGCGCTGTTCGCGCTGTATATCATCTGGGGTTCCACCTATTTCGTCATCCGTATCGGTGTGGAAAGTTGGCCGCCGCTGATGATGGCTGGCGTGCGCTTTCTCGCCGCCGGGGGACTGTTAACCGCCTTTTTACTACTGCGCGGCCATAAACTGCCGCCGCTTCGTCCTCTGCTTAACGCGGCGCTGATTGGTATTTTACTGCTGGCCGTCGGCAACGGTCTGGTTACCCTGGCGGAGCATCAAAACGTCCCTTCCGGGATCGCGGCGGTCGTGGTGGCGACGGTGCCGCTATTCACTCTGTGCTTTAGCCATTTCTTTGGCATTAAAACCCGCAGGCTCGAATGGCTGGGGATTGCGATTGGGCTGGCGGGGATCGTGATGCTCAACAGCGGTGGTAATCTGAGCGGCAATCCGTGGGGGGCGATATTAATTCTGATCGGTTCGATCAGTTGGGCGTTTGGCTCCGTCTACGGTTCGCGTATTACGCTACCGGTGGGGATGATGGCCGGCGCAATAGAGATGCTCGCCGCCGGGATCGTACTGATGTGTGCCTCACTGCTCAGCGGTGAAAAACTGACCGCGCTGCCGTCGCTGTCAGGCTTGCTGGCGGTCGGCTACCTGGCGTTGTTTGGTTCCATCATTGCCATCAATGCCTATATGTATTTGATCCGTAACGTCAGCCCCGCGCTGGCAACCAGTTATGCCTATGTGAATCCGGTCGTTGCGGTGTTACTGGGGACGGGACTGGGAGGTGAACGTCTGGCGCCGATTGAATGGCTGGCGCTGGGGGTCATTGTCTTTGCGGTCGTTCTGGTCACATTGGGGAAATACCTTTTCCCGGCCAAACCGATGCCTGACGCGGTGGAAAACAAAAAAACGTTACAGTAAATGCATCCCCTGAGTGTCGATCTGCGCGGGCGCGCCGCCGCCGCAGATCCACTCTTCAAGACGTTCTGACAGCGCAGCGTCGCTAAGCTTTTCCCGTCCGCGTAGCGCACATTCCCAGACGATCAGCACCCGCCAGCCCAGTTCCTGTAAATTCTGGATATCGCGGCGATCGCGCGCCACGTTTTTACCAATCTTATCCAGCCAGAAATCGGTGCGCGTCGCGGGCACTTTGAACAGATAACAGTGATGATGGTGCCAGAAACAGCCGTGGGTAAAAATGACGCAGCGATACTCATCCACCACAAAATCAGGACGACCGGGTAGTGAAGCATCCTGAACGCGATAGTCGAGCCCCTGCTCCGTCAGCAGCCCCGCCAGTCGTTTTTCGATAGCCGTATCGCGGGTTGCAATGGCCCGCATGTTTTTACTGCGCGTTGCCTTATCGTGAACGTCCGCCATGAGCGCTCTCTTGCTGCCGTAACGCGACCGCCGCATTAATGTTCTCTTCCAGCAATTTCGCCACGGCGGCGAACGCGGGCACGACCACCGAGTTTCCAAACTGGCGATAGGCCTGGGTGTCAGAAACAGGGATACGGAACTGGTATCCCTGCGGCGACTCGAAGCCCATTAGTCGTGCGCACTCTCTCGGCGTCAGGCGACGTGGACGATGCTGTTGATTTTGCGGATCGTCGAAATTCACTTCCCCGGTGGCGAAATCCCAACCGCGGTCGATCAGAATTTCAGCACCATCTTTGTAATAGCGCGCGGAAAGCGTTCGCGTCACGCTATTCGGATTCGCGGGATCGACCATGCCGTAGCCAAAACCGTTACCTTTCGCCTGATGTTTTTTCGCGTAGCGGTAGAGATATTTCCACAGTACAGGCGTCAACACATATTTGGCTTCAACCACTGGTTCCAGTAATTCCGCCAGCGTCGTCCGCCGCGGCGGGTAACGCGTGCTGATGTTACGCAGGGTAAAATCGCGCTTCAGGTTCAGATCGCGACGAAACCCGACCAGCACGATGCGTTCCCGGTGCTGCGGCAAAAAATGTTTGCCGTCGATGATTTTCGGATCGTCCGGGCCATTATCCTCTGCATCGGCAACGTCGTAACCCAGAGCGTCCAGCGTCTGCATAATAATGCGGAACGTTTTGCCCTGATCGTGGCTCTTCAGGTTTTTCACGTTTTCCAGAACAAAAATCGGTGGACGGCGGGCATCGATGATTCGCACAACGTCAAAGAACAGTGTTCCCTGAGTATCGCAGGCAAAACCGTGGGCGCGTCCCAGCGCATTTTTCTTCGACACCCCGGCAAGGGAAAACGGCTGGCACGGAAAGCCTGCCAGCAGGACATCATGTTGCGGCACATGCTGACGAATATGATCCGCCGCCTGACTGTCGCTGACACCTTCGCGATGGCTGAGCGTGATGTCGCGAATGTCTTCATTAAAGTGGTGGCTGGCCGGGTCGCAGTAATAGTTAGCTTTATAGGTACGCACCGCATGTTTGTTCCACTCGCTGGTAAACACACACTGCCCGCCTATCGCCTCAAATCCGCGACGAATACCGCCAATACCGGCAAAGAGATCGATAAAGCGGAAGGCATAGTGCGGATGGTGCGCTGGCGGCGTGGGCAACAGGGTACGCAAAAACCCCGACTCTCGTTCGCTTAATCGGTGCCAGGCGGAGGCATTCGCCACCACGCGCTTTAAAATGGCCGGACTCCAGTGGTTCTCGCCGATTCCATTCAGATGAGCCACCAGCGTTTTAACATCATAAATTTCCAACAATTTCGCCAATAACGCCTGCGCAACGTCTGCATTGCTGTCTGTTGCGGGAACCAGCGAACCTGTTACTGAAAGATTTTGCTGCATATCGTTAACCGACCAAAAAAGAGTGGCGTCAGGTTAACATAAAATTGGCCTCACGAGTGGCTGGGACTAAACGTGCGGATCACCGCCGGATCGACAGATTCGTACTCCCCTTTTAGCTCCGCGCTCAGTTTTGCCATGTAGTTCACCAGGAAGCCGACATTATGCCGGGCCAGTTCCCGGCCACGCTCGGTTTGCATGGTGTCGGGCAACGCCAGTAATTTGGTCTGGAAGTGATCAAGGGCAAACTGTTTATCGTTGAGCGCTCGCCGCTCGGCGAAGGGGTCTTCGCCATCAAAAAGCGCCACGCCTAACGCGCCGGAAACCGCAAAGACACGCGCCAACCCAATCGCGCCCAGCGCTTCAAGCCTGTCGGCATCCTGAACAATTTTCGCTTCCAGAGTGAGGGGGGCAATATTTGCGCTAAAACTGTGGGCTTCAATCGCATGGCAAACCGAGGCCAGTTGCGACTCGGGGAAAGCGGGAAAATCACGGATGAGGATACGGCGGGTTTCTGCCGCCGCCAGGACCGACGAGCGATGACGATCCGGATGATTTTTGGCAAGGCTGACAATGTCATGAAAATAACACGCAGTCAGCACGACCAGCTCATCGACCGTCTGTCCCTCCATCAACTGTCGGGATGTCGCCCAGACGCGGCGGAAGTGAAAAATATCATGCGCGGCGTCCTGCCGGGTGTGATGATGGCATAGCCATGCTTCAAATTGTGATTGCCAGTGCTGAAGATCCACAGTGCCTCCCGTACGTTAAGAAAGGCTACAGTAGCAAGTTTCTCCGGCAGCTTCACGTTGGCTGACGACGCGGGCGCGTATACCAGGCGATGCCGCCAAGAATCAGCCCCACCAGCCCAAGTACCAGAAACCCCAACAAAGCCCCCATCCATTTTCCGCTGGTTGAGCCAAGCGAACTTTCAAATCCGGCAACCGGAATTGACTGGATGTGGCTGATCACCCAGGCATAACGAAGCATGGCCCAGACAAAATAGACGCAGAAAGCGTAAAACACCCACAATGCCAGTTTACCGCCCAGACTCCGCGTTGCTTTTTCTTCCATACTGCTCAAAGGAAACTCCATTTTTGTGACGTAACTCGAAAGATTTTTTTTTTGCTCTTTTTTGTGATTATAGTCACATTTTTCTGTTCTGTGCGTCACAATATAGTCACGAATCATTGATTTTGCAGATGTATTGATCCAGGGCAATTTTAGTTATGTCACAAAACACTCTGTTATTTCCATTTATTTTCAAAAATATCCAGACTCCTGTTTATTTACTCATATCATAAACAAATAAAACGCCAACCCATGAATCTGGTTTTTGTTTTATATTAATCATGGCACTATAAACGTGTTATTAGCCTTTTTATCATTTAATCATTTTTTTATAACCGGCATTTATGCCGGTTTTTTTTAATTATCACATTCGGCAAATGGGTACGATTGTCATCTGGAAAACATCCAAGTCATCAATATCAAAACAAAAAAGCATAAATATTTGATATTAAACCATAAAAATCATGAATTTGTTTTATATTTATCATACAATATGAATTATAAATATCTATATTGAAACATTTAGAAATATTTAAAATACAATTGTTACATGTTATTTTTAAAATAAAATGAACTCCTGGAATAGTATCCAGACGTGCTCTTCTGGAAAGCAGCACTTATTCATGAAGATTATTATCATAAGGGAATACATAATGAAAAGAAAAGTATTGGCAATGCTCGTTCCAGCATTATTGATTGCTGGCGCAGCCCATTCTGCTGAAGTCTATAATAAAGACGGCAATAAACTGGACCTCTATGGGAAAGTGGATGGACTGCACTACTTCTCAGACAACACTGACAGTGATGGCGACATGTCCTATGTGCGTCTGGGCTTCAAGGGTGAAACCCAGATCATGGATCAACTGACTGGTTACGGTCAGTGGGAATATAACATTAACGCAAGCGGTACCGAAGGTGACAAAGGCGATTCCGCAACGCGTCTGGGCTTCGCGGGTTTAGGTTTCGGTCAGAATGGTACCTTCGACTATGGTCGTAACTACGGCGTAGTTTATGACGTCGAAGCGTGGACTGATATGCTGCCGGAATTTGGTGGTGACTCCTACACCCAGACCGACGTCTATATGCTGGGTCGTACTAACGGCGTAGCCACCTACCGTAACAAAGGCTTTTTTGGTCAGGTTGATGGCCTGAACTTCGCGCTGCAGTATCAGGGCAACAATGAAGGCGCAAGTTTTGGCCAGGAAGGCTCGGGCAATAGCACAAATCGTAAACTGGCCCAAGAAAACGGCGACGGTTTCGGTATGTCCACCTCTTATGACTTTGACTTCGGTTTAAGCCTGGGTGCTGCCTATTCTTCATCTGACCGCACGGATGATCAGGTTTCTCGCGGATATGGCGATCGTTCTCGTGCCAACAACTACGCCGGTGGTGAAACAGCTGAAGCCTGGACCATTGGCGCGAAATATGACGCGAACAATATCTATCTGGCCACGATGTATGCCGAAACCCGCAACATGACCTATTACGGCGGCGGTAAAGGTGAAACCAATGGCGGTATTGCCAACCAGACCAAAAACTTTGAAGCGGTTGCACAGTACCAGTTCGATTTCGGTCTGCGCCCTTCTATCGCCTACCTGGTATCTAAAGGGAAGGAACTGGGTGGTCAGGATCATGATGGTGATGGTAACCCACGCTACACCGACAAAGATCTGGTGAAATACGTTGATGTAGGTATGACTTACTACTTCAACAAAAACATGTCCACCTACGTTGATTACAAAATCAACCTGCTGGATAACGATGACCACTTCTATGCAGACAATGGCATCGCGACCGATGACATCGTTGCTGTGGGCTTAGTGTATCAGTTCTAATCGCCAGAATAATTCCAGGCCCGCTTCCGGCGGGCTTTTTTGTGCCTGAAATGTCACTCAGTATTGAGCTTGTCGCCATTTTCCCGCATCCAGTCAGCCAGAGGCGCCAGTGCACCATGCATGGTCAATCCCAATGGCGTTATCTGATACTCAACGCGCGGTGGAATTTCCGGATAAACTGTACGTGACACCAGTCCGCGTAACTCAAATAAACGCAGCTGTTTTGTCAGTTCTTTTTGCGTAATGGGGGCTGCAGCCCGCAATAACTCGCCGAAACGCACCGGGGCATTCAGTACGATCAGACGGTACAAAATCGGTATTGCCCACTTCCCGGAGACCAGACTGACGAAGCGAGTCATCGGACAGGGTTGATGCTGAACATTTTTCTCCGTTACACCGTCGGCTGATTCCGCCATAGCACACCTCTTGCCTCTTTAGTATCCATTTGGTACCTGGTTTCCTTTAGATACTAACGTTTCTATAGTGCATTCTCCAGAGACAATTCAGGAGAAGTAAAATGGGTCGCTTAACAGGTAAATATACGCTCATTACAGGCGGGACCAGTGGTATTGGTCTGGCAACTGCGCAGGAGTTTATTGCCGAAGGCGCGCATGTCGCTGTCACAGGACGCAATCCCGGCACGCTCGCTCAGGCCCAACGCATTCTGGGTGACAGCACATGGGTGATTGCCACCGATGCCGGGGATATTCAGGCACAAAAAGGGCTGGCAGAAACCCTCGCTTCGCGTTGGCCGGGGCTGGATGCCGTTTTCGTCAATGCGGGTGACGTCACGCACGGACTGATCGAAGAGTGGGATGAGGCAAAGTGGGACCGCCTGATGCAAATCAATCTAAAGGGGCCTTTCTTTTTGCTGCAGGCACTGCTGCCACTTCTGAGTAATCCCTCTTCCGTGATCCTTTGCGGCTCGGTCAGCGCGCATATTGGTCTGCCAACCAGCAGCGTTTACGCCGCCAGTAAGGCCGGATTATTATCGCTCGCACGCACACTGTCGGCAGAACTCTTACCCCGGGGAATACGCGTTAATGGCTTAAGCCCAGGCCCAGTTTCCACACCCGCGCTCAATAAGCTGGGACTTAGTGAAGAAGCGCAGCGCACGCTGCAAAGTGACATTGCCAGCCTGGTGCCTCTGGGACGCATGGGTACGCCAACGGAACTGGCGAAGGCCGCGCTCTATCTGGCATCTGATGAGTCGGGTTATACCGTAGGTACGGAACTACTGGTAGATGGTGGAACCGGCAATCTGTGATTCCAGGCTTCCTGGCTGTTCGTGATAGTCATTGAAAATGTGACGAACATAATGGCGCTGAAGGAAACTTCGGCGTTATATCTCTGTTCGTTTTACTCAACGGGACGTGCGTCACTGACAACAGGAAGGGTAAGTGCTTGAATAGTGGCGGAGAGAGGGGGATTTGAACCCCCGGTAGAGTTGCCCCTACTCCGGTTTTCGAGACCGATCCTATTAACATGTTTTTCAATGAGTTAAGTTTTAAGCATGGTATATACGTATAACTTTGACTCATTAAAAATCAATGAATTCCCGTGTTTCTTCGATTTAATATACCAACAATTTTTACCAAAAATCATGCGCTCAAGCACTCATTAATCTTGTCATGGGTGTCGATGTACGGAGGTTCAATACCTCTCATGTCAACCAAAGCACTCCTTAAGAACCAGCCTGTTACGGCTGGTTTTTTATGCGGGGTATTCCGAGGGAATTGCCCTAATGCGAATTGATGTCGGATCACCGGACAATCATCATCAATGAGCCTTCTGAGTATGTCGAAGGCTAAAAGTCCACTTTGAGCGAGGAGCAGACGCTATTAGCCGATATTTCCTCACTAGCATTCACTTTATATACTGTAGATATGAAGATGTAATTGATTGACGTGAGCAGGTAACGTCAACATAAACTTATTAGGAGTATGATTGTACAATCGACATCTGAGATTTGGCCCATTTAACTGCATTGTTAGCAAGGTAATGATTGCCAGTTGAATAGTCTACTACTAACCCTTCAGCAAGAGTTGCAATACAGCATGCTGTTGCTAATGCAGAGATCCACTCAAGTTCATATCTACCCGTTGATAATATAATTACTAATTCCGGTACGAAGGTGGCATTTAACTCATTAAGTTCATCACTATCAACCTCACGTGAAAAATATTCGAAGCCTGAAGGGTATCCATTCACAGGACATGGTAAGAAACCGCTGAACGTTAGAGGATCAAACTCATCATCCAATACACAAGGGAATCCCGCCTGAATGATTGAATCCCTGATGACATCAGTCGAGGGCAATTTTTCCTTCACTAAGTAAATGCCGATATCGCGTGACAATTCTCACTCCTTCTAAGGTAGGCTTTGACTTTTAACCATAGATGAAAAATCAGCTGACTAAAATCGTTATGTCCGCTTCTGGCACATAGCAGTCTTCAAGACAGTAACACTCCGTCATGGGGTGTCGGGGGTCGGAGGTTCAAATCCTCTCGTGCCGACCAAAATACTCCTTAAGAACCAGCCTTTTACGGCTGGTTTTTTTATGCCTGAAATTTGTACGGGGTGAAATGGGGGTGAAACCACCGTCATATTAAATGACAGGGCAACTATCAAACTCTCCCGAGAGTGCATCATTGATGATGTAAGTGATCACCCCAAACACTGGCGAAGTCACATTGTAGTCACCCGTTGAGTCAGGTATCTCTTCGCGCTTACCGTTCTCCAGATTCACCAGGTGCGGTCTTGGGTGTAAACGATAACGCTTTATCCTTAGCTCATTCTCTATGTTGCAGACGAGAAGAGAACCATCACATGGCGTAAGTGAACTATCAACGACTAACAATGCACCGTTCAAAATACCTTCTCTCCAGTATGTCTGCCCTGCTCTCATGAAGTATGTAGCTGATGGATGCTCAATAAATTTCTCGTCTAGCGATATGTGGCGCTCAACGTAGTCCGCTGCCGGAGATGGGAAGCCCATAGTTACCTCTACTATTGACACTGGATAAAAACACAGTATAAATACTGTATATCCAACCAGTAAAGGGAGAAGGTAAAAATGTTTGTTGAGCTGGTTTATGACAAGAGAAACGTTGCAGGTTTACCCGGTGCAAAAACCATAATTCTTAATGAGCTAACAAAACGTGTACACCGAATCTTTCCCGATGCAGAAGTGAGGGTAAAGCCAATGCAGGCTAACGCCTTAAACAGCGACTGCACCAAAACTGAGAAAGAAAGGCTGAACCGCATGCTGGAGGAAATGTTTGAAGATTCTGATATGTGGCTGGTGTCAGAATAAGAGCATTGTTTTGTCATATTGCATATGTAGAATCCGCACCGGCTGGCAATCATTCAATACTCGCACTATCGAACGATCGCCAGCCACCGTCCGTTCCTGCATACGACGAACAACGGCAACTTTTTTCAGGCGCATTTACTGGTGACATTCTTTGTCGTAACCCCCGAAGAGGCGAGCTTAAGCGCCCGGTTAAATGCAACAACTGTCACGGGTTTTTCCTCTGCTTTAACTCGATTAGAATGACTCTGGAAAACATAAACATCATCAGGATAAATTTCCCTTCTGCGTAAAATTATGTTTCGAACCGGCGAAGGAGCTATTATATTTATTTCCTTCAATCTTCCTCTTTGTTCAAAGGTCAAATTACTGCCAACCAAGTTAGTATAGCGAAGCATTCTTACCCTTCCGATACCAACTGGTAAATAGTGAAGGCACACCCACAAATCGGCCCATGTATCACTGATATCCAGCAATCTATGGTTGATTGATGCAATCTCATAAAACGTAAGCAAACCCCTCTCCCCCCATTTTACGCAAGAAAATCCTTGTATATTGTTTACTACAGACTGATAGACGATATCCACTAGTTACCTAAATTGAGCTAAATTTTTATAATGATTACCAGCCTTCGGATACGCAAATATTACAGGTTTTAGTATGCCGAAATGGACTATCATGCCCGGTTCGACACAGTTTAATACAGGCGGAAACTATCAATATTTAACGCTGAGTATCTTGCTGATCTTTAAACTCATAGATCACTGTTCAGAGACTGAACCCAAAAAAAGGGGCCTACTGGCCCCCTCAGTTCATTTACCCTTCAATGCAGTTTTCAACATTTCGATCTCTGCCTTCAGGTGTTTCACATACCCCAGTAAGTCCATCACGATCGGGTTGTTGTCTACAGATGGCCGGTCGCGAGTTTCCGCCCCAATCTTGTTACCGTCGTCATCCATGATATCGGCGATTTCTTCAGAGTTGTGTTTGATGTATTGCGGGGCTACCAGTTCTGCTTCTTCCGCGATAATGCCGAATCGCTCGCGGTTCTGCTCGTCGTCTTTATAAACGTAGTTAACCATGCGAAGCGCATCAATACGGTTTACTGCTTCCGCAAGGTCGGCATCTTTTATGTCGCGCTTATATGCCAGACCCGATGTACCCTGAAGCGCTAATGTGCCGCTTGAGTACGGCATGTTAATAACCAATTGCCCCACGTTCGACTGCGCGCGGTTACGGGCAATAAATTGCAAGCCTGATGTACCATTAAGCGACATTATCCACGTTTTTCCAACGGCATCGGCGTTTGCCGTATTCTGGTCGCGAAGCCCTACGGCAATAAATCGGTCTCCGTTGGAAAATAACCCCCCAGAAAGGCCGATTTCGGCTTGCGTGATGAATTGACCGCTAGGGGTATTAGGCTTTATAAATCCAGCGTGGTTAAATGACCATGAAGCCGAAGCGTCTGTGCTCCATGCTTCTATTACGGCACTCACATCTCTGAAACCGGAAGAATACGTGTTATGCGATACACTCAGTGACCCACGCGCCACTTCTACACCGGCGATTTTATAAGAGCTAATCACATTACCGCCGCGCGTTAATACTCCGGGGCCTGGTGCTTCTGCGTCCTCGTTAATAACGCTCCACAACGTGTTAGCCGCCGTAAACCCGCCGGATGCGCGGATGATCCAGACACCGACAAAAGAGTTAGGCCATACCTGGTTAGCGCTACGCCCATATACAGGGTTACTGTCGGAAGCTTTAAATGATAGCAACTGCAACGCAGTGGCTAGCGTGCCGTTGAGGCTAATAGGTCCGTACTGTCCTGTTGTTCCGGTTGATGTGGAGAACGCGCCACCACTCCCAACCAGGTTATTATTTAATTCTCCCGCTGGCGCTCGAACTTGCCGGAAGTTTAATGTACCGGCAATGTCAGGTGCGGCGCTTTCGTATACATTGCCCGCTGGCAATAATCCACCCTGATCGCCCCGACCAAATAGCCCCGGAATTGACCCGCTTTGAACACCGTTAAAGTCTGGCACCCTGAAAGTAGTCGATCCATCGCCGTTTGAGTAGTTGCCTCGCTTCCCTGGGTTAGCCAACCAATCGGCATCGTCGATCGGCGTGTGCATTTGCGCGTGCACCCATAGTTCAGGCCAGTCGGCACGGTTCCGAAGCAATGCGAAGATCCTCTACCTCTTTCCGTAATTTCTCATTCTCAATCTCCGCGTCGCGCGCGGAATACCACTCGATAGCGGCGGCTGAGTCATAGAGTACTTCGTTACCTTTTCCACCACCGCGCGCAACCGGCATCCCCTGATCCTGCCAGTTCTGGATCGTGCGCACACTGACACCGAAGATGTCAGAAAGCCGCTTTTTGTTGACCTCCATAGCTCACTCCGTGCGCAAAAACAGAGAACGGAAACGATCTCGGGTTTTTTACCCTTTTTTCTGGCTTAACGTTTCCTTTCTTTTGAGGGGGTGTTTTCTTTTAAAACAATGGATTAACGAGAAGAAGAACGGAAACGGCAAAAACCCGAAAATTTTCATAAATAGCGAGAATCTGCGCGGACGCCGCCCCGTAATAGGTCGGATCGCCGGAAAGGACCCACAAACGATAATGATTATCAATAATCATCTACGCAACGCTTGCCAGATAAGCCAGGCATTGCCACGAATGCGGGGCTTTTTGTTGTGGTGGCTGAGTATCTCTCGCCAGATCCAAACAAACAGCCAGATTTACTTTGCAAAGATCTCACTGATACCACAGAAACCTTATGCTCAACATGATAAATAGGAAACGTACAGAATTACATTGCACATAATTTTATTCACGTTTGAAAAGGTAATGCTATGCCACAGGAAATCATTGATCTGTTGATTGGTCTCGTTAACACAGGTGGAAGCAGCACAAGAATCGCAGCACTTAATGCCTTAGGAGAAGGTGCACCAGCAACGGATGACGTAATCAATTGCTTAAGACGAGCAGCCGAGCATGGAGGCGCAGACACCCGCGCGGCTGCAATAACATCTCTAGGCAAAATATATTGCAAATAACTATATCGATTAAAGCAGGCTAGCCAGTGCCTGCTTTAATTCCTATGATGTTAAGAGAAGTGGACGCCTAAATTGACTTGCCACATCAAGCCTAGCGCTGATTTCCTGTGTACTTTTCTGCCGCCGTAGTTCTTTTATCTCGTTATTGATGTAATACGCTTCACTTAGGTTCTCTGCGTTCATGACCAAACTCCTTCTTGCAGTTAGCCAGCACTGATTTGTTATGTGCCAGAATGTCCCGCTTCGTCTGCTTATCCAGTACAGCAATATCGTGCTCAGTAAGGTAGATGATGTTTACCCAGTCACAGGCCGTGTCCGTAACTTCAGGTTTTGCGGGTAAATTTCTCACGCAACTCGCGATCAACATCGTCATCAGGAAGATGATTAACAGTCTGCTGAACATCCCTTGCTCCTTTCGTTGCCTCTACCCGGCGTTCTGCAACGGCTTCAGTAGCGGCTGCACGTTCTTCAGTACGTTGCTGGTTCGCTTTTGCCTCTGCGATGTTAGTACCGCGTGATTTACCCAGACCAAAAGCGCCGGTAATTGCAGCCAGAGCAGCAACAACCAGTCCAATAATCATTTCAATTCCCATATGACCTCACACCAGTGCAGCTTTAGCTTTGGCGTAACGTTCACGACGGTCTTTAATGCCGTTCTGCCCGCCGTTGATAATTTGCGTGACGCGTTCCACATCCCCCGAATGCAGGAGACAACCGCGTAACGTGAAATACCACGCCGCCGAACGGGCCGAATGTCGCTCTTGCGTCAAAAGTTCTGGCGTACTGACAAGGTCAAGCTTCAGAGCCGAACCACATTTGGTGTAGTTCTCACGTCCAGTGATTTGCAGCAGGCCGCGACCGCGATATTTCCAGCCATCACCCGGGCTGTTATTACCCATGCGGTCACCATAAACCAGATTGGCTATTTGCGGCTGGTGAGCGACCTGCTTACCATCAACGCGCCCCAGCATTTCGCACTGATACGGAGTCAGGCGCTTACCAAATGTTTTCTTCAGCCCGTTTGCCGAGTAGTTGAAGCTCTCTACCAGAGAGGTAAAACCAGCAGATTCATGCCCGACTTGTGCAATGAACATGGCCTGATCATTAATTGCTGTAATGCCAAACTCTTTCATTGCCGCATCGATGTGCGGAAACCAGCGCGCAGCTAACCCGGCACTTACCCCAGCCGCCTGCTGAAATTGTGATTGTTTCATGTGATTAATCCGAAATTGAGGCAGGACAAAACCCAAATCAAAGGATGTGATGTAATACCCGCGAAACAGAGTTTGACTAAAGTCGACACTCCACCTCATTAAAACAACACAAAGCCTCGAACTTTCAGGGAAGCGGAGATGTCGCGCTTCCCTTTTTTATTTCTGAAGAATGTTAATTAAGCGTGCCAGGTTCCCCCGTGCGCGAAGCACGATGGCACAGATGACCAGATTGACGATGACCACCATCCAGTGTGATTCATGATAGAGACCAAACAGATACCGAAACGGGATGCTGGCGTATACCAGCACTACGAAGTAGGCCAGCATAGATATCATCGGGCGATGTCTCGCCCCGTCACGTTGGTAGAACATCAGAACGAGAACGATGACCGCGCATATTAACGCATTGATCATCGCTGAAGGATCACTTGTTACCATTGCTGGTCCCTCCTCCGCGCAAACGAGAGAGAATGCCAAACAGGCTACCCAAATCCTGACTGTTGACGAACGTAAGCAACTTAATAGCAATTGCTGCAACGATTACCGCGCCCAGTGCATCAAGCGGCCTGTCGTTGTAACCAGTCCATTTTGAGAAGTACGAGCCCAAAAGAGGTGCGCCGATAACGCCAAAGATGAAAGAAGTGATGAAGTAACCCACCAGCTTAAAGCGGCTGATGTTTACCGCCGTCGCAACGTAGAATACTGCACCAGCAAAGGCACCAAACACTACGCCGTAATCAATGCCGGTTGCCAGACCGAACATGCTGGCCCCCATCAGTCCACCAGCCGCTACAGTAGTGCCAGAAACAGGATCGGACATTTAGCCCCCTCTAATTGCTGTGAGTCCTCTCAGAAATGAGGGGAAAGAGAATCAGGCTTCACGGGCTGGATTTTCAATAAAGCACGTAGTTATTGATACCCGTAAGCCTGAAATGAAAAAGGCCACGCAACTGCATGACCTTAATGAAAATAATAATGATTTGTTATGTGTATTGTTTTGCAAGCGCCTCAACTGGTCGTGGGCACACCAGTGGCTACAATCCATACTGTTCGATTTTAAGTATTGCCCACGCTCTGCCGCGGATTTTATTATGCAAAACAGTGTCGAATCACATAAATGACACGAGAAATTGCTTATTTTTAGCTATTTACCGAAGGAGTAATTATGACTGTCAACAATAATATTCTGACACACTGTCCGGCCTGTAACTTGCCCTTGACCTTAGGCCCTATCAGAGGGGATTTTCACGATTATACGTGTTCGACACATGGGAAGTTTAGTGTATCAGGAACCGTGATAGTAATGGCTAACACTAGCCCGTCCACCATGGAAAACCTGTCGATAAAAATTCAGTCAGCTCAAAGACCTGAAGATATTGAAATGATAACGACTTTAAACCTACTTGGTTAAACTTGCTTCAACGGCTATACGACGATATGACAGGGGTACTGATGCAATGCACCTCGCGAATACCCCTGTCGTATCGCCGGAAAGCAAAAGCCCCGACTGGCGGGGCTCTCGTCATAATCAAATTGTCGCTTCTCATCGCTGCCATCGTGGCGCAGCTCTGCCAAGCATGAATGGATTATCTAACTTTCTGGGTAGAATTCAATGTGCATAACTAAAAATAGCACTAAAAGACAAAAACGCTTTCTAATCATCCAGAAGCTTCCGGGCTGACAGATAAACCTTCGCTCTGAAAATCTGCAGACACCATTTAACACGCTCCCTCGCCTTTTCAGGGGTTAACCACGGCGCAATTATCCGCAACTCTCTTGTAATATCAGATATTTTTTTTCGCGTGGTGTAATACTGAAGACCGACGACATATACCGGATCATTGACATCAAGCGCCAGCAACACGGATTGCTCTACAAAATCAACATCATCATTATGCAGAGCTTCATCGATTACGCTGGCGGCTGGCTGTGGCCACAGAATTGTGTGAGCGCGATTCAGTGCCTGCTGCCCCTTCAATCCCTCACTGCGAGCCTGGTTCAGCGCAGCAGTAAAACGCTCCAGCGCTTTATCCGACCAACGTCCTCCCCTCAGTACATTCCAGCATTCATGCCCCCTGGGCATTCGGGGGGCAGTTCCCCCGCTCACACCTTCTCCCCATATCGTTAACAGTGATTTAATCCATGCCGACTGAATCCCCGTAAGGAGAGTACATTTCCCCAGCCAGCTTTTGCGCGGCGCTATCGCTGCCTTTTCCAGAGCTGCGCGGTGTGAACGTTTTTGACGTGGCGTCATGGTTTTTTCTCCTTTATGCCAGCACGCCAAGCGCGAACGCCCGGTCCAGCACATTTTTCAACATTTCAAGCTGAGAACCGTATTTACGTTCAAACTTGACCGGGTCGTTATGCAGTTCTGTGTGATGTTTACGGCACAGCGGAAGTGTAAAGCTGTCATGGGCTTTTGTTCCCATACCTCCCTGCCCGTGCCCGATAAGATGATGGGGATCGTCTGATGGTATTCCGCAGCATTCGCACGGCTGGGTTTTCACCCACCGGAGATATTCAGGCTTTACCCAGCGAATACGCTTTGGCCGTTTCATTTGGGTTTGCGGAGATTCCGGATCAACGTTCAGCGTCACAACAGGCTTTGTCGCCGGCATTACTGAAATAAAGTCACCTGGCAGCAATTCCAGTCGTTTTTCGAGAATGCTGGTGGCAGGAACCGAGGGGACGATCTCGCTATCTTTATAAACTGACCGCAACGGTTCGTTCGGCAGCGCCAGAGCGCGGCTTGCAACCCCTTCAGGTATCGCAGCAGCGACGCCGGAATACACTGCCCACCAGCACAGTTCTGCAAGTGAAAGCTCTCTGTCTTTCCCACACCTTAGTGCCGCTAATACGTTATCAATGACCCACTCGATCAGGTTCTTGCGTGCCAGTGCCGAAAGTTGCTCCGTCGTTTGCTCCCGCAACTGGTTATCACAATGCCAGCAGACACGTATTGCCCCTTGCTCATATCGCATATTGACCAGCTCGCTATGGTGATATTCTGAATGCGGCCACTGGCAATGGCTCACCCGACGGCATAACCATTCCTCCAGTGCCGTAATTCCTCCAGCAGCGCGGATCACACGTTCATCAGTAAAAAAAGGCACCAGACCGCCATCTTCCCCCAGCGGCTGGCAGGCATCAGGGATTTTCCCGGATGGCCAGCGCGTCATATACTCTGGAGGCTTTTCTATCAGCACCCGACCATGATGAAACAGACCGAACAACTCACTGCCCGGCTTCAGCATTATCAGCCCCATTTCGCGAACAATTACGGGTTTGAGCAGCGCGCGCATTCAATAATCCCCCGGATGACTATTTGCCCCTTTTCTCCCCAGATTTTGGTGACGCGCCCGTCCCACACGCGGCTGTCGTCATCAAATATTGCATCGAGTAATGCCTTTTCGAGATTGTCCTTGTCTGGTTTCTGCTGGTGCGGTTTCCCGCACATTTCGGCGCGGCGCTTCCTGCTCCAACTGGCAGGCATGGGAAGTATGAATGTGACGTGATAACCTGACTCAGGCAGTGAGACATGGTTCAGCCTGACTTCATCGCAGAACGCACGATAGCGAAGCACCGGCGGACGTTTCTGCCATTTATCCCGCTGAGTCATTCTTGGTTTACCGATCGGCGTGATATCGTAGACGCGCATAATCACCCCCACATCCGCGAACGATACGATTTTTTAGTGTGAGCCGGACCGGAGTTTTCAGTCAGTAGTGCACTGACAATCCAAAAACACGGATCAGAGTCGAGGCTTCTCTCTGTTTTAATGCCCTTTGCCCGGTAACGTGCCACCAGCTCGTCGGCCTGCTCAGTTGTCAGCCCGTAATGAGTGAACCAGCTTCGTTTCATGTCACCTCCATAACGGGCGGCAACAGAAATTCGCTGGCGTTGGGTAACGTCAGTGAGGATTGTATTTTGAAGTGGTTTTGCGCCATCGTTTTCTCCGTGGCGCAGCAGGTATAGGTTGTTCAGGCCTATGAAGGAAGTGTATCAGATTTCCGGGAAACGCGATAACCAGCTTTTTCCAGCATTTTAGTAAACAAGGTTGGCGTTCCTATAATTTCATCCTCCTGAAGCGGCATAAACGACACAACACCGCCGCGCCGATACATCAGGGCGCGTTCGCATTCAGGAAATGAATGAAGTCTCGCAACAATAACTCCATCATGACATCTAATCACTGCATAGCCTTTTTTTGGTAATTCTTCTTTTTTTGTCACCTTTCGACCCCTCCAGATAAACAGGGTAATAACGCTTCTGGCATTAATAGAACCAGTCGTCAGCGCTTTCCCATGTCTCCTGCAGGATGCTTTCGATGTTTTTTTTATCGTCTTTATTTCCACCGAAAACGCTCAGACTGTCTGAACCAGCACGACGAATTACCAGGCTGCAATTTTCATACTGATTGTTAAGGCGCTTAAGCAATTCTTTCTCCAGTGCTGGCAAAGCTCCATTCGGAAGTTCTTTAGTGCGATCAATGGTTAATTCAACTTTCATAATAGCCTCCATTGCATGTACTGTATTTATGTACAGTATACCTATGAAAGAAAATGATCAACGGTTTAAGAGCACAAATTGTTAATCATATGTCAGGAGGTGAAGCATCAACCCGCCGTAGTGGTTTGAATTGAATGATTTTTTTAAGAGGCAATTTCTTGCTACTGGAGAAACACTGGCAAACGAATCTTTGCCCGCGCCCAATGAAGAATGGTGATGTTTTGGTACTGTGTGTTGATTTTCACCTCTGGCAATGCCAATAGAAAGGCCCGCAATGCGGGCCTCGGTGTTACTGTAGGTGGGTGCGTTTAGGCTACTTCTTTATGTTCTTTTTCTGCCAGAAAGGACTCTGCTTTAACAACGCGGCTAAGTTCTTCCTGGGTCCGTGCGTCATTTTCTACTTCCCAAACATCGACGTTACTTTGCAAGTTCAGCCAGAATTCAACACTTGTTTCGAAGGCTACAGACAATCTGAAAGCCATCTCTGTGGTAAGTTTACGATTATTGTTCACCAGAGCACTCACAGAGTTCCGATGAACATTCAACATCTCAGCAAGATCGTTGATTTTTAGATCCAGAGGTTCAAGGTATTCGTAAAGTAACACATCTCCTACAGTTGTTGGTTTCCTCATGGCTTGTCTCATTTAATCTACCTACTATTGCTTACTATTCAAACTCATACAATTAGGGCCGAAGCCCTAATCATAGCTCATTATTATTTTTGTTTCTTATAGCTGTGCGGATCGAGGTAAACATCCGTTGCTTTACCGTCTTTCCAATTAAAAATTAATCGATATTTTTCGTTTACCCTTACAGATGAAAAGCCTTGTAGTGGCGGCTGTAAGTTTTCATATCGATTACCCGGCGGAGACCTCAGATCGTTAGCTGTGGTTGCCGCATTCAGTATATCTAGCTTCCGGGCGAGTGAAGATTCGATATCTTTAGGTATGTGTCGTGTCGACTTACCGTATAGAAAAAAATCTTCAAGCCACTGATCCCGAAAGCTTTCAATGCTTTTTAGCATTTCATTCTAGCCCTCCTTAACCACTTCTTTATACACATGATAATGCACAGTAGCACTGTGCGCAAGTGCATTAAGGTCTTTCCCAATAATTTTGTCTATTATGCTGCCGCATCACCAGTAATAGCGCACATCTCAGGGAAATTTGCCCTGACCAGCGCCTCGGCGAACGGTGGCGGGACTGCATTGCCGCAACGGGCAATCTGTTTGTCTTTCGCATATTTAACGCCACGATAATCCCGATCGATGATGTACCAGTCAGGAAAGCCCTGTGCGCGATAGAGTTCGTGCGGTTGAAGCATACGCATACCGATATCGACGATGCGGTACGTTATTCCATCAATGTCGACCATCCCGGTGCATTCCTCGCCGCAGTATTCACGCAGGAACGCCAGCGCCTGCTGTGCGCGGTGTTCGTCGTAGTCTTCGACCGCCAGAGTGGTTTTGACTTCCCCGACATGCAGGCCGCCGGCCGTAACTGTGGGCATTGGTTCACTCGTGGGCTGACCATCGCGACAGGTGCCGCGCAGTTTTACCAGGTGAGAAGCCACAACAGCATGATGATCGACCGTCGTCACCGAGTGGACTGGTTCATCCAGCCCGACGCCCGGCCCCGTATAGTTGCCGCCGTAGTGCTTTGCGAGAAACGCGGAGACCAGTTGCGATTTACCGCCACCGCCCGCCGTAATCGTCGCGCTCGGTTCGTCCGCCCGGTGACCGATGCTGGCCCCAAACTGACGAGCGATAACCGGCGCAACCAGACAGGCACGAGACTGTTTCAGGATGGTGTGAGCGGGTTTATCCAGCGGGCGAGGCTTTGCCTGGTACTCACTGCCACCGTTACCAGCTAGGAACGGTGTAAGCGCGGCCTCAACAATGCCGAGGGCATGACCATTCCCGCCCGGGCGCCGCGATGTGCCAGCGGTGATTGTCGGGACTGGTTGTGTGACATCCTGCCCTGTCGCGCCTGTTCTGAATTTCGTCAGGTGCGGTACCGCGATTGCGTAGCCGTGGGTTTTGGTGATTGTCTGCAGCGGTTCTTCCAGCGACTGGCCCCGGAAGCAGTCGTAATGCGTTTTGGTGCTGGTATGGTTGCACTTCACGATAAACGGCGACGAGCTGTCGATAACGAAACGCTGAATACCGCGCGCAATGCGTTTGAGCGTATTCACTGCCAGGGGCTTTTTGCGGTCGAAGATCGACGGCGCAGGAATAGTCCAGTCGATACACTCCGCAGCGGTGCGCCACGGCATCAGCTTGCCAGCCTGAACCGCCGGTGATTTCGGATCCCCATGTGTTGGCTCCGGCCACACTATCGGTTTCCCGTCACAGCGCATAACCATGAAGAAGCGTTTTCTGATCGTCGGCGCACCGTAGTCACAGGCGCGCAGTTCGCGATACTCAACGACATAACCCAGACCTTTTACCAGCCTGGCGGCGTCCTCACTGTCAAGAGGAATACCCAGAAATTCACAGCATTCCACCAGCGCAGGATGATCGGGAGAAATCCCCGTCGTCAGCATAGCGACGAAAGCCCGGAAGGTTTCGCCAACACGTTCAGGATCCGGGCGCATTTCACCAGCAAGAAGCGGCCCCCATGTTTTAAACTCTTCGACGTTCTCCAGCTTCATAACACGAGGCTTAACATCAAGCCCCCAGCGCAGTGTCACCCAGGCCAGACCGCGTATCGCTTTTTCAACAGGCTTCGCGCCCTTGGCCTTGGAAAAGTGGCGGCAATCCGGGGAAAACCACGCGAGCGCAACCGGGCGACCAGCAGTCGCAACTTTTGGACTGACATCGTATACGGATTCACAGTAGTGCAACGTATCAGGATGGTTTACCGGTTGTTTTTTCGTTCTCACCAGCACAACATGCCGGGCGAATTTTTGTTCCCACTGGATCTGGGTGAACACTTTCCCCTCCGATGCCCAGTACGCCGAGAATTCGGCTAGCTCAGTGTCAAGGTAATCAGGCTCTGGCAGTCGAATCCCCCACTGCGCAGCACGCTGCCGAAAATCTACAGACGGCAACCAGGAGTCGCTCATGCTGAACTTGCCGATCGGTTCTGATACGCCATCCACGTATCTGGGTGGGGTTGGGTCTTCCAGTTGGGTATGCCCACCAGAATTTTCATTCGCGCCTGCGCTAAGAGAGGGGTTTTCTTTTAGATCTGTATCTGGATCTTTATTAGTTGGCTCGCCGTTACCTTCTCGTTGTGACGGAGATTTAACGACCGTTGAACGCTCGTTTCCTCCTCGTTGCTTTTCCGTTCCTTTTTTGGCTTTTCTGGCTATAGCTGAAGCTTTCCCGGCAGCAGACTTCTGTTTCAGGGAAGAACGAACCGCTTCCAGATCTCGTTCTATCCGCTCATGAATCCATTCATCGCCACTCTCGGTAAAAAACTCTTTCAACGAAGTTTCAACGGATAACCAACGCTCGTTACTCATCCGTGCAATTTTTGGTAACCGACTTTTAGGGATAGATTTTCCCGTCTGCCAGTAATTGAACATCAGCAGCAGATATGCACCGTGTTCTTCTGTAGACAAATGCATTGTGTCTGCCAGATAATCAGCTATATACAGCTGCATATACGGTAATGCGGCCATCATCCCTCCGAAATACTGATTGAGAGAAGCGAGTAAGCATGGAAAAGATTATTGCTGTCCAACATCGAGCAGAAATAACTGTTACTTACGATCTGCAAAACAATGAGGTTTCTATCATTTCCGATGAATGTCCTACCGTTGCAGATCCAGACCTTGGCACCTGGCAAGAGTTGAAAATTTCTCCAGCAGATATTCCTGGCCTGATCGATGCCTTGCAAAGAGCCCATTCCGCGATGACAGCAGGCTTTTGAACCCAATAACTTTGCGCTTAAAACCAGGAAGAACTTCATAACAGTACTCATTGGTCATTACTCGTTAAAAAAATTGCGGCGCTACGGCGCTGATACTCGCCAGTAGTGGTCCAGCCGCATCAACTGGCAACATGTTGAATAGTGCTATAGCTGCCTCGCGGATCTCTTTTTCAAGCTTGTGCAGCGGCGCGCCAAGCAGCTTGGCCTGATGAGCGTCACTGCATTCCTTAATCGCGCTCGCCACCAGCTCACATTCAGTTTTTCCCTGTCGTAATCCATGCTTTCTCGCGATCTCAATCGGCATCACAGCCGAAATTGCGTGAGAGAGCTGCATGACATAACCCGTGTATTTGCTGGAGTTAGTCTCGTTTTTCAGATACCGGAACAGGTTCTGTTTGTTTACAGATATTCCGCGACCGCCCTCTCTCCCCCATTGCTCGGCCACCAGCTGCGCTATCTTTTCCTGGGCCTGCCCAGGCAAAGTGTTTTCCCACTCACGAACGGCTTCAAAAATGGCCCGGCAGCGAAATGAATCACGGCGCCGCGGCTCAATCTGATTTTGAGTTTTCAGCGGAGCTGTGATCCGTTGGTTATGATGTGAGTACGTTAAGGGGTGCATTTTTAAACCTCGCTTTCTGGCGGGAAAACGCTATCAAGAGTGCAAACGCAACCTAATTCATTGAGCTTCTCAACGATCAGTCGGCATTCTGGTAATCCAGGCTGGCGGGTGCCATTCTCATAATTTGAGATCCTTGACTGGCGCCATCCAAACAATTTGGCTAATTGCTCTTGAGTTAACCCAAGCGCCTGCCGTTCTTTGGCGATGTTATTCATCTTGTCATCTTGTCCTCACGTCTGGTGTTTAACGGAATTAAACACATCTCGTGTTAGAAAGTCAAGACGAAACGTTTTTTGAGCGATAACACGCAACGTGGTAAAAGTTACTTATGAACATAAACACTACAATCGCTGCTCGTTTGAAGCAGATGCGTGAACAAAAAAATATGTCGCAAGCAAAACTCGCTGAGTTATGCGGGTGGGCTCAATCGCGCATCGGAAACTATGAGGCTGGTCGTCGTAATATTGGCGTTGATGACGCTTTAACAATATCTAATGCTCTCGGGATCAACCCGGCTGAGTTGATGTTTGGCGATGACCATGCTGAGTCATGGCTCACCCCCAAGCATCGCAAATTAATTGCCCTTTTTGATCAGTTACCAGAGTCAGAGCAAGACCGAATGATCGATACATTTCAACTTCGCCTGAAGGAAATTGATGAGTATGTTGAAAAGTATTTGCGGGGAAGGTTCAAGCCTGCTGACGAATAACCTAATCCACCTTTTAAACACTTAAACCAGCCGCTCAGGCTGGTTTTTTTATGCCCTCCCTCTTCTACCGCCCACATTGTCATTAGCCTCTCGCAATAAAACACATGTCGTGTTGACAAATAAGCACGTTATGGGTTTAACTATAAACACAGTATGAAATGAGTCATCCAGGCAGGACGCCCACGAAGTAGCTGCCGGCGGCATACGAAACACCGGATGAGATGACAAACAGACATGCGCAGCAGGTTTCAAACGTTCCGCCAGCCGGGCGATAACGGCAAGCAGAGGGATAAATCATGAGTGAGGTTATTTTTAGCTTTGAAAGCTCCAGCGATGCAGCACGCGCTGGGATGTTGATGAATAAGGCGGATCCGTCACTGCGTTATGTACAGATGCGATCAACTGTCTGCGTAACCTGGCATGCAAACATCATTGCGGCAACGCAGGCAGTTATGGATGCAAACATTCCATGCGCTTTTCAATACTGGAATGACATTAAAAACAGTCATCGCAGAGGGTGAAATGAAAATGATTGATTTCGCACGTCAGCCAGCACGCATCCAGGCCGTTCGCGGGAATGCTTTTACCGCTCCACTGCGTTTCCTGTGGCGCATTCTGAAAAATGGTAATAGCGCAAAGGTAGCTAACAAATGAACACTCTGTACGCATTAGTGCTGACGCTCGCTATGACAAACGGTGATTACCAGGAAGCTGTTATTGGTGTTTTTGGAAGTGAAAGAGAGTGTCTGTCGGCAGCAAGTGAACAAAGTAGCGTCACAAACTGCTATCCAGTTGAAGCGATTATTCCGGCTGACGACCAACAGCCTGCCACTTTTTTTTAACGAGTTTTGACCAATGGCTGTTGCCAGCCTGATGCTCAGTGCACGGGGCATCGTGATGGTAATACTGCCATCGTAACCAAACAGGAGACGAAGACCTGTTCTGGTTAAGTTGAGAATCTACTTTGCCCGTCCCGTGGCGGGCCTTTTTCTGGAGGCTTTTATGTCAGCAAACGAACTGGCATTGAAATTCAGTACCGCACCTGCAGAGCAACTGATTGGTATTTTACCTGCCCTCGAAGTCAAAGAAGCCCTGCGTGATGAAGTGGAAGATGACGTTCTGGGGGAAGCCTGGACGGAACACAACTTTGAAATGGAAGCGATTGGCGAACAGCTCGATGAGACGGTTCAACTGGCCAGAAAATTCGAACTGACTGCCGAAACATTCGCAACGGCAATCAAACTGGCACTGACGTTGCCACACAGCTAGGCAATCCCTGTTTTACAGAATGCTCTCAGGGATAATCCCGGTTACGGTCGCGAACCGACTAAGGATGCGTAATGGAATTTGGAATGAAGCGTGTTGTGGCATCTGTCCAGACCGTGGCAATCCTGAACAGGATGTACTGCGGGAAAGCCGTGTCTGTTGCCTCCATCAGTAAAGAAACAAAACTGTCTGTATCCTACCTGGAACAGATTTTTTCAAGGCTTCGCCGCAGCGACATTGTTACCAGCCAACGCGGTGCTGGTGGTGGATACCATCTCAAAAAAATGAACCCCAGCGTTGCTGATGTCGTTCGCGCCGTTACGCACACGCCGGATTCGTTCGAACCTGTGCTGAATGCTCTGGAGTGGGTCCCCGTCGCGCAGCTGTCGCAGGGGAAATCCCCGGCCCCATAAAGCACAAAACCCGCGCAAGGCGGGTTAAGTACCCGGTCAGCCGACCAAAGCTTTCCGGAACGAGTTTTGACCAATGACCACTACCACAGGCGGCAATCATCAGCTGCCGGGTATCTTACAACCTTAAGGAGCCCGAACGCAATGAACACATATGCGTATATCATCAAAGCCAAAGCCAAAGCGACTGACTCAAAAAGCCTCTTTTGTTGGTTCTCTGCAAAATCAGACTCGCGCGCTGAACGCGAAATTCTCAACCTTCTGGAAGATTCCGGGATCGAAGTTGGACGTGGTGCTGACCACCAGTTGCCAATACGCACTAACTGGTTTGTTGTCGACGATCTGCCTGAAGAAGGTACGCTGGATGACACATGGTGTGATCGTTACGAGCTTGGCGAGGATGGTTTAACCTGGAAAAAAATAGTGGTAGCCGAAGCACCAGCAGAGCCAGCAGAGCCAGCAGAGCCAGCAGAGCCAGCAGAGCCAGCAGAGCCAGAATCTACCGTACTGACAGCAGGCGAACAACCAGCCAATGATGCGGTCCCCGAAGTTAATGAAAATATTCAACACGAGCAGGATTTTACTGAAGGGAAAGACTCTCACCCAGAATACCCAAAGTTAACGGCTGTACCGACCATGTCATTCCGACATCGCGTACTGGCGCAGCACATTGGTGGCGGTGAGTATATGTATCACGTCGACGAAGAGCAGAAAAAAGAAATTATCGCCCTGGAACTGGATCAGGATAATTCATATATCCAGAACCTTCTGCTCGCTGCAGAGAATGTTGAACCATTCAAGAAAGCCAATGAAGTTGATATCTGGAAGGCAGTGATTTCGGTAAAAACAGTATTCCCTGTCGACAGAAAAACGCCAGAACTGGCAAGCGTTATCCAGTTCCTTAATGCCTGGTTTAATACGGAACATATTGACCGCGGGCTTCTAACGAAGGAGTGGGTTAACGGTAATCGCCTGTCCTGCATCCAGAGAACTTCCGGTGGCGCTAACGCAGGAGGTGGAATTAAGACTGACCGAAACCCTGACTACATTCACACCCTGGAAACGCTGGATTACGAAATTGCCGCGGCCACATTGCCGATGGATTTTGATATTTACAATATACCGCTATCCATCCATCGACGTGCTAAAGAAATCATCACTAAAAAAGAGAGCCCATGGAAAGAATGGTCCTCTGCTCTTCGCGCCACTCCAGGTATTCTTGACTATTCAAGGGCTGCAATCTTTGCACTCATTCGCGGTGCTGGCGAAAACGTTCATAACTTCCCGGATAGTTTGCGCCGATACATTAGCGCGAACCTGGCAGAAAGCAATCACGAAAAACCGACTGCTGATACTCTTGCGGCTTCCCGCCAGATTAATTCTGCATCGGTAACCCTCGACGCAGTTCACGATGCCATCAAAGGCAATAATGAAACCATGATCCCTGATGGGGTGGGCGAAGAATATGCCTTTGTTGGTAACAAACTCGTCACTGAAGCCCGGTCCCGCGCTGAGCAACCGAACATCGAAAACCACGGCAATGGTGTCTTTTCCATAGACAGCCTGGTTAACACACCACCGGCGCAACCATTATCTGTTGTCGATCAGGTTCGCCAGCGGTCAGTTGCAGAAAAAATCAAATCAGATAACAACGAGGAAGCCGCCAGTGATGTGCAGATGGAAGAGGTTGTCAACGATGAAGCCCAAACTGGTAATGAAGTGTCTCAGGGCGAAACAACAACTATGCCAGATGAAAGCGCTGATGCTTCTGGTGAACAAACAGATGCAATAAATAATGAATCCGTTCATCAAATTGCTGAACAAAAGCCTGACAAACTTTATTCCCACTTAATGGTGGATATGGAAACTATGGGCTGCGGTCCTGATGCCGCAATAGTCTCTATCGGTGGCGTATTTTTCGATCCTTCTTCTGGCAACACTGGTGCCGAGTTTTACCAGGTCGTCAGACTTGAATCATCTATGTCGTTTGGCATGAAACCCGATGCGTCGACAATCGAGTGGTGGTTAAAACAATCACCGGAAGCTCGTTCTGCAATTCTTGTTGATGATGCAATGGGGCTGCTTGAAACCCTCGAACTTCTGGCCGACTTCATAGCTGAAAACGCTGCTAACGGTTGCCGCACAGTTCAGTTATGGGGTAATGGATGCTCTTTTGATAATGTCATTCTTCGCCGTGCATTTGCATTAACAGATACCCCCTTCCCTGTTCCGTACTGGAATGACAGGGATGTAAGGACCATGGTCGAATTGGGTAAATCTGTGGGTATCAATCCACGCTTTGACATACCGTTTGAAGGCGACATGCACAACGCGCTTTCTGATGCCCGGCATCAGGTCAAATACGTCTCTGCAATCTGGCAACGCCTGACCGCAAACTGATTTTCTAATTTCACAATTTACGGGTCCTGCCTGGTATGTTTCTACAGGCAGGCCATCAGAGATGATGAGCTATGTACGAACTTACACTGTCTCCTCAGGAAATTGCAGAAATTACTGGCTATCAGCGCTACACCCACCAGCAGCGACAACTGCGGTGTCACGGCATACCGTTCACCACTGATGGGCGGAACCGCCCAATTGTATTGCGTAGAAGTATTGATCCCGGAGTTTCTGAATTATCTAAGGTCGATGAATATGTTGCACTTGAGCCAAATTACAACGCAATCAATGGGCAGACCAAGAAAAGATCCTAAAGACAAGCACCTACCGCCACGCGTAACTAAAAACCGTTATAGTTATGTGTGGAAGCCGAAAGGAACAAAGCAAAGCGTAACACTTGCACCTATTACCGGGACAAGTATGTCCCGACTATGGGCGCGTTATGAGGAAGAGAAAGCCAAACGATCAGACGTAATGACATTTACTAAATTATGGATGCTATTCACCAGCAGCCCAGCTTTTGCTGAACTGGCTCCACGGACTCAGACTGATTACAGGTCGTATGAAAAAAACCTTGTCCCCGTGTTCGGGAATATGCGAGCTGATGACATAAAAATTGAGATGGTCCGGATCTATATGGATAAACGTGGACAACGCAGTATTAACCAAGCAAACCAGGAACTTGGCGGGATGTCGCGTGTTTTCTCATGGGGATATGAACGAGGGTACGTGAAAGGAAATCCGTGCAAAGGAGTGCGCAAGTTCTCTTTAAAATCCCGTGATGTGTACGTGACAGACGAAGAATATCAGACAATTTATGAAGAGGCTGCGCCAGCTCTTCGAGTTGGAATGGAAATATCTTATTTATGTGCAGCTCGCGTATCAGATGTTATTTCGCTCAAATGGTCTCAAGTAAGAGAGGAAGGAATTTTTATCCAGCAAGGAAAGACCGGAACTAAACAAATAAAAGTCTGGACCGAGCGACTTCATAACGCCATCGAACTTGCTAAGACACTGGGTGGGCGAGAAACAGTTATCTGTAGCAGTAAAAAAACTAAGTATTCGAAAAGTGGATTTAACGATCTTTGGGAAACAGCAAGGGAAGCAGCAGGAAAAAAACTTGATAGAAAACTGCTATGTACATTTCATGATCTCAAAGCCAAGGGGATATCAGATTATGAAGGGTCTAGTAAGGATAAACAACTATTCTCTGGTCACAAAACTGAGAGTCAAGTTGTGGTTTATGACAGAAAGGTGAAAGTCTCGCCAACTCTGGATAAACCTATAATTCATAAAAATTAACTTAACTGCTTATACCATTTATAAATATCTTCCCATTTTAGAGAGATTATTTTAAATATATTAAACGGTCTTGACGGTGGATGATTGTTTTGAAATGTTATATAGATATGATTCATAGTATCTTGAGATATAGCAAGAATCTCCTGAACACGAGCCGCTCGTTTAGCCTGTGTCATTTTGGCAGCATCTTCGCAATCCAATGTCACCTTAGATAACAGCATTGGCAATACTTTTTTATCGAATTTAATACCACGACCTTCAAGCAACTCAATATATTTGACAGCTTGATTCATTTTTGCAAAAATATTCATGATAAACAACTGTGACACAGAATCATCACCCGTATGTATTATTCGTATGCCATGTTTATTTTTGCAACTTTTCTTATTTGCCTGTGATTTATTTAACCAGTAATCAATAGAAATATCAGATATATCATTGACCAATTTACATAAAGAATCGATCAATGATTTGCTTTCAGAGCGAGTAGCAAGCTTTGCAGAGTTGTTATATGTAACTGCCCAACCTATGAACACTAAAACTATACTCGCAAGACTAAAAACCCACATATTCTGGGCTACTAAATCCAGTAGCCCTTGTTGCTCTTTAACCACTTAAACTATCCTTCAAGCCTTCTCAGGTTCGGCGTTGTCTATAAAACGCTCAATTTGTTCTTTGTAAAATGGTAAATCACTTTTAATCACTAAGCGTTTTTTTATGCCTACTTTGGGCAGTCCCTCTTTCCGAACTAACCCACCAAAGGCTTCTTCAAGGAAAGAGGAACCTATGCCTAAAGCAATGCCATTGAAGTCCACAACGACCTCTTCGTCGCCAGCGCGTAAAGCTGGGACCAAGAAGTCCTTACGGAACTTTTCAGCACTATACGGACTATCACTTACAAACCGACCAAATGGGGTTTTTGAAAAGTCCTTAGCAATGACGATGTTAATCATCTTCTCCTCTCCTCGGAACCAAAGACCACTCGATTAGGGTTCCTGGTATGTTCTCAGGCAGCCACTCACAGCTGGGCTTCCCATCACTAGAATTATAGCGGTATCTGGCGTGTCCAGTTAATACTAGTAGTGATTCGGACTCCGCACATCCAGAACCTATAGGCCTTTTTATATCCTCAGAACCATTCCCACGTCCAGCATTTAAATGTCTAGAATGGCCTGAGGACAAAGCTGTTGAAACGGTTATGCTCTCACCTATCGTACCAGAAGAATCAATCACTGGTCCAAATGACCTGTGTATTCCTAATCCTAGGTCACATATGATGAAAACTACAGCATTGTTTTCCTTACTGTACCATGAGCATTGCCACCAGCGTTTTCCACCCAATGCTGCAATTTGTCCTTGAAAACAAGGATCCTCATATGCATGGTATGACACATTTAGCATAGCTTCGTTCAATGCTGAACTCATCAATCCGAAAGCATCAGCATTCAAAAGAGCCTTCTCTTGAAGAGTTGTAACAGTCTCAAGCCAATGCTCAAAAGGTTCGACAGCGGATTGATAGTATCTTTTTTCCTGAACTAGGCCTTGTAATTTCTTAAAAGTATTTGCTGTTAAAGCAGACGACAACCCCGTGCTGACAATCCATCTATGTCCGTCAGGGTTTTCTTCTTTTTTAGGAAATTTGAACCGTATGCGACTTTGGACTTTTGTAATTAGCTGGGCTCTGCTTACTATCGCAAACAAAAGTACTGTCGCAGCCGCGCTTGCGTAAACGACCTTAGATAGATCGATAGTGAGCTCATGCTCATTTTTAACTGCAACTACATCGATAAAATTTAGAAAATTGAGGGTAGCTGGACGATGTTCGTCTGAGTAAACACACAATGTTTTGGGACTGGTGAGTTTAGTCATTTCCGCTATCCTTGCAAAATATTGAAAGGGGGATCAGTTTTTTATACCAAGTGAATATACCAACACTTTACCAAGTGTGACATCTGTCGTTGTAGTGATACAACATAAGTGCTTGAATAGTGGCGGAGAGAGGGGGATTTGAACCCCCGGTAGAGTTGCCCCTACTCCGGTTTTCGAGACCGGTCCGTTCAGCCGCTCCGGCATCTCTCCGTTTTGATGGTTGCCATCATGCCAGGTAATTTGGCATTTTAACAGACCCTGTCCCTTCAATTTTGTTCAAGTGACGAGTTTGCGAGCAAATCGATGATTAAGTGGCCCTGGAAAGCACAAGACACCGCACAAAATGAGTCTGCTCAGTGGGAGGAAGCCCTTGCAATCCCCCTGCTTGTGACCCTGACCGCGCAAGAACAAGCCAGACTCATTGCGCTGGCAGAGCGATTCCTGCAACAAAAAAGGCTGGTCGCCCTTCAGGGTTTCGAACTCGACTCGCTGAAAAGCGCGCGCATCGCTCTGCTTTTCTGTCTGCCGGTTCTGGAACTGGGTATCGAATGGCTGGATGGCTTCCATGAGGTGCTGATCTACCCTGCGCCCTTTGTCGTCGACGACGAATGGGAAGATGATATTGGTCTGGTCCACAACCAGCGCGTTATTCAGTCCGGACAAAGCTGGCAGCAAGGACCAATCATCCTGAACTGGCTGGATATTCAGGACTCCTTCGACGCCTCCGGGTTTAACCTGATTATTCATGAAGTTGCCCATAAGCTGGACATGCGTAATGGCGATCGCGCCAGCGGCATCCCGCTGATTCCTCTGCGGGAAGTCGCCAGTTGGGAGCATGACCTGCACGCCGCAATGAACAATATTCAGGATGAAATTGATCTGGTGGGTGAAACGGCATCGAGCATTGATGCCTATGCGGCGAGCGATCCGGCGGAATGTTTTGCGGTCCTGTCAGAATATTTCTTCAGCGCCCCGGAACTCTTTGCGCCACGGTTCCCCGCGCTGTGGCAACGTTTCTGCCAGTTCTATCAGCAGGACCCTCTGCAACGCCTTCGTGATAACGAAGACGATGACCCATTTGACCCTGCGCAGGTTCACTGATCCTCCATTTTGGGGATTAATTAACCACTTGAAAAAGCGTGCTAATTTTACTGTTGACACGCCGTAGCGAGGTCAGTATTATGCGCCTCGTTCACACGATTCCTCTGTAGTTCAGTCGGTAGAACGGCGGACTGTTAATCCGTATGTCACTGGTTCGAGTCCAGTCAGAGGAGCCAA
>ERZ507044.125-NODE-125-length-65804-cov-14.9585_pt1 | contig 65804 bp, 75 predicted proteins | sample MGYA00512870_ERZ507044 | MGnify/ENA metagenome assembly ERZ507044
ACTCGATTGGGACTTCTTTATAGTAAATGGATCTGTATACTTCAGGATCATTTTCATCCAGTTCTCTGAGATCGATCTGCCCTTTCGCTACCATCCTTATACTGGCTGTAAGCAGCGCCTTGTTCGCCTGTTTCTGAAGTAGGTGTAGGAATGCGCCAGAAGAAACTATCCATCAGCCTGCTGTGCATTCTGCTTCTGCTGTATGCGGGAAATGCGCTTTGCAGGCCTTTGACCATGAGGAAAGCATACCAATCATCGGCTATCATCATATCATACCGGACAGGGATTTGCAGGCCTTCTTCCCGGACAATATGTGGGTGGTCTCACTTTCTGAGTTCGAACAGTAGATGAAGCTGTTGAAGGAGGAGGGCTATCACAGCGTAACGCTGGAGGATGTGTACGCATGGAAGCAGGGGGAAAAGGAGCTAACGGAGAAGAGTATCGCCATCACCTTTGATGACGGATTTTATTCCACAACGAAATTTGCACTGCCGGTATTGAAGCGCTACGGCTTTACCGGTTCAGTTTTTGTGATAGGCTCGGCCATCGATGAGCATCATGGTCTCTATCATCCTGAAATACGCCAGCATGCTTCTCATGAGGATATGCAGGATGAACGCGTACTGCAGTATTATTCACATTCCTACGATCACCATCATAAGGATGGGGATGGCTTTCGAATCAACCAGCTGAATTATGAGCAACTGCGATGGGACCGCAAAGCAGGGCTCTATCACCTTTTATGCATATCCGTATGGTAAATATAATAAAAGGATACAGAAAATTCTGAAGGATAAAGGCACTCGTCTTGCCTTTGGATACAATGAGAATCGCAAGGCTAAACACAGTGATGATTCCTATGCACTGCCGCGTTTCAATGTAAACGCCTATACCAGACTGGATGTGTTTCGTGCCATGCTGGAAAGCAGGTAAGAAAAATACACAGATTTTCCCTCCACCATTGTAATACGCTTATGTTGGGCATCAGACATTTGCATATAGTGGATTGAGATGGATGATATCTCATATAAAGGAGAAAATCTTACATGTATAACTCAAGATGCAATTGTTCTTCCAACAGCGGACGCGGGTCTTCCTGTGCACGCAATGGAGAAAGAATTATGGTAAACCAGTCCGGCTGCAATACGGAAAGCCGTTCCCGCTGCTCCTGTGTCAACACCTACCGTCCGGGATGCGGTGGAAATCATGGCAGCTGCGGCTGTCATCACCATGACAATGACTGCGGCTGTGGAAACAGCGGAAATTCTCAGGGCTGCGGCTGTGGAAATAATCGTCCATGCCCGCCAAGATCGTGTCCGCCGCGTCCAAGCTGTGAGGATCACTGCCGTGACCAGTATCGCCGCTGTATGAGAAACTGCTGACTGCGTAATGATGATCTGCGTGAGGATTTTGCGGAAGCATTCGACTATGATGAAACCGATAGAAACTACGAAGAATACGGTGATTAACAGCTGATATCTTTTTCAGGCGATTCATATAACAAACAGACTCCTGTATGTGATGCAGGGGTCTTCTTTTTGGTATCCGTATGAGCAAGATTATTCACTCAGCTCTGCTGCAAGGGACGTATTGCCTATGCGGGAAGTGCAAACGATGATTTGTAAGCGGGCTGATTTCAACATATGATGAAGGCGTAAGGAAAGGAGGCGGCGTATATGGTATGGAAGCAGACAGCTTATAAAAAACGGAGTCAAAAGCAAGGAAAAGGGGTGCAGTATGCAGATGGAATATGAACATAAGAAATATCCTGTAGAGCATTTGATTTTTTATTGTCGTAATGAGCAGGAAGCGATTCAATATATAGAAGCGAATGATATCTGGACAGCCGCATTATCAAAATATGACGGCTTTGTATCCACCACATCCTATCTCAACAAGGCGAATCCGGGAGAGATTCATATTATCATAATCTGGGAAACCCTGAAGGATTGGTTCGCCATTCCCAAGGAGGCTCTGGCGGATATCGGAAAACGATTCGACGAAATCTTTCCCTATCCATATAAAAATGGGCCCAGATTACATATAGAAGACAATTTCAGTACCTATAAGATTTCACATTGTGAGGTGATGGAGCGATGAAAACTATGATCTTTGTTGGTTCTGCGAATCGTAACGGACATACGATGGCACTGGTAAATGAGCTTTGTACACATCTGCAGGGCAGCATTGAAATAATCAATGTATTTGACTATCTGGATGTCAAGCCATGTATTGATTGCGGATATTGTCATAAAAATCCCGGCTGTATTTATCACGATGCATTTGCGGATATTCTGGAGAGAAGCTTTGCGGCGGACTGCTTCGTTGTTGCCAGCCCTATGTGGTTTGGAAATGTATCCGGTCCCATGATGGCATTTTTCTCCCGTCTGCAGACGATCACCTCCGGACATATTTACCGAAAGGATATGCAGCATAAGTTTGATAAAGCGGGCGTGTTTCTGATGTGTGGAGAGGAAAAGTGGCACAGTATGGCGAAAACGATGGAAACGACTGCCGAATTCATTTTCAATCATCTGGACGCACTGATTCTGGATACGGTATATGCGCAGGCAGTTGATCGGGTAGCGGCAGGAGAAGCGATGCAGGATATTGTAAAATGCAGGCGGGCAGCCGAGGCTTTGCATACATGGTATTCGGATAAACAGTCCAATGCCTATTATAAGTACGGATATGCATCAGAGAATTATGTTCGTCTGGAGAAGGATTAGCCTATGTATACAGCAAAAAAGGGAACCATGTATCCGGTAAAGCGATTCGTGCTCGAGCTGGAGCAGGAAAAGAGTGTGGAAGCGTTTCTGAAATTGGATGCAAAGATATGGACAACGTTTTTGAAGCAGCAGAAGGGATTTGTTTCAAAGCAAATCTGGAGACAGGATATCGCGCCGCGGGTACTGCATATCATTGTCACCTGGCGGTCAATGGAAGAATGGGAACAGATAATGGAGCGGGAATGGGAAAAAACTGCCGCAGCATTTTCTAAAGCATTTGGCAATGGATACAGCCTTATTGAGGAACATCCTGCAGCGAAGCAGGATGTATATGAATGCAGTTCGTTTATCAAATAGGAAGAGGTGACTTATGAAGGTACTTGTATTAAACGGTTCACCGAAAAAGAGTGGACAGACGATGCTCTTGACAAAGGAGCTGACAGCCAGCATACACGGAGATGTGGAGATCATCCATATTTATGATTATATGCCGCTTAAGCCTTGTCTGGGCTGTCAGGCATGTAAGAAAGAAAGGGTCTGTGTGCAGGAAGATTATTTTCAGCAGATTCTTGAACAAATAGAAGCAGCGGATTGTATTATTCTTGCTTCACCGATGTGGTTCGGAAATGTATCCGGACCGATGATGTCATTTCTATCCCGCCTGAATATCCTGCGCAATGGATATGAGGTGCGCAGGGACAAGCAGCATACATGGCAGAAAGCGGGTATCCTTGTTTTGACAACCGGAGCCCGCTGGAAAAGTATGGCAAAGTCTGTAGAAGCCACGGTGGAATTTTATTTTCATGAGATGGATGCTCTTATGCTGGGGGGGATCTATGCCAATAAAACGGATATCCTTTCGTCCGTAGAAAATAAATATGCAATGCAGCAATGCAAACACATCGCCAATATCGTGAATGCATGGGGCAAGGATAAGGCAGCGGGAGAGGATTGTGCCTATGGTTACAGCTCCTGGAATTACATGGAGTATGACCGTAATCGCATAGCATAAGGAAGGCAGTACAGATTAGCAGGATATGGACAGCTGAAAAGCATACATCCAAGCATGCTGTCTGACTCCTGGGGGCCTGCACTTTCATAAAAGATGCAGAAAGCAAATGTATTGATTTTCCGGGGAAGAGGAAGCGGAAATGCGGGAATGATTGAGTAGCTACAGATGCGAAGACATCGTCAGTATGCAGCCTTTGCTGTATAGGAAGGGAGAAAACAGCTATGTCAGAATTGCAAATGCAGGGACGTGTGGCACTGGTCAGCGGGGCTGCCAGTGGAATGGGAGAGGCTGTCGCAAGACGGTTTCTTGCCATGGGGGCAAGCGTGGTCGGCTTTTCTTTGGAAAAGGAATGCGGCATTGACCATAAAAATTTCCGGTATATTTCCGGTGATATTACAGCTTATGCGGCTTGTGTCGATGCTGTTAGCAGGACAGTCACGGAGTTTGGAAAACTGGATTCTCTAGTAAATTGTGCGGGAATCGTTCATGAGGGAGGTCTGGAAACGACAGATCCCATGGTGTTTGAGCGTGTGTTACGCATAAATACCTGTGGTACCTTTTATATATGCAAAGCAGCAATCCCATATCTGAAAAAACAGAAATCGACGATCGTGAACATTTCCAGTGATATGAGTATTAAGCCGCTTGCGGACAGAATACCTATAATCCAAGCAAAGCGGCTGTCAATATGCTGAGTGAATGCATTGCACTGGAATATGCACCGATGGTTCGCTGCAATGCGATACTGCCGGGCATTATTGATACCCCTATGATTCAAAAGCGCTTAGCGGCAGCTGCACAGCCAAAGCAGCTGCAAAAGGAATACCAAGGTCTGTATGCCTTGCAGCGTATCGGCACCACAGAGGATATTGTCGACAGCGTCGTATTTTTGAGCACTGCACAATCGGATTGGATAACAGGCATCTGTCTGCCTGTATGCGGAGGACCTGCGGTATGAGTGATTTTTTGAAGACAGCATTTGATTATGAAAGCATGCAGCTGAAATGCCTGTATCGAAACGAGGATATCGCGCTTGTGCAGACCGGTATCGAGGATGAGCATTTACGTACCGTATATTCCGCACCCTTGAAATTTCCGGTGCATCCGCAGGACCGCCCGTATTTGTATTGCTCTCTTGTTACCTCTGTTGATGGCAGGATTGCATTTCCGGACGCTGCTGAGGGACCCTTTATCGCAAGCAAAAATTATCTGGCAAAGGAAGGCAGTGCTGCGGACTGGTATACGTTGAATGTTCTGCGCGCAAGTGCAGATGCGATTCTGTTTGGTGCTGCGACTTTGCATAATGAGCCTTCCGAAACCGGACATGTGTATGATGCCTCGCTGGAGGAATCCCGTGTGAGAATGGGGATGCAGGAAATCCCGTGGAATATTATTCCAACACTGGATGGCAGTGATGTGCCGTTTCATCATATAGAATTTACCTGCGGGAAAATTCCGGTGATTTTTTACACTACGCCAAAGGGAGTGCAGCGCTGTGTTCATAACTCCCTGAAGCCTGTGGAAATCATCGACAGTCTTGAAGCGTGCAGACAGACGCTCAAGCCGGAAAAAAACTATATCGTCGTCACAGGAGCTGATGTTATGGACAATGTTTTGGGGATGCGGATGCTGAAGACATTGGGCTTGCAGCGCATACTGGTAGAATCACCCTCATTAACGCATTTGCTGCTGCAGGATGCATTACTGGATGAGATGTTTCTGAATTACTCCTGTGTCTATCTGGGAGGGGATGCATTAACCATAGGAAAGCATTTTCAGAGCTTTGATAGTGTACATCATCCGCATACCTCCCTGATCAGTGTATATCTGCATTCCAGTCATTATATGTATCTCAGACACAAGGTTCTGTATGGTATCGGAGAAGGCCGTGAAGAATAGCTTTTACCCGGAACCGATACTGGAAATACAACCTGTGAGGTGCTATTGCGTATACGGATGCGTAGTTAAGCATGGACTATGAGGTCTGAAGTGGCGGCTATTCCGGGAACATCAGCCAACGATTCGGACAGAGTACACAAAGTATCTAGCGAGGCAGGCAAAGCGGCAGCAGGTGTCTGCCAAAAGCTGCCCGAAAGAAGAAAAAAGCGGACCGGGAAAATATAAAACGCATTTGTGCCTATCCTGTGGAAGATGGACTGATGAAACTCGCGTATTATCGTAAAACATCCTCAATAACACGAAGACAGCCCGGTGATAGCAGGCGGAAGAAACAGCGCCTTAAGGCTGACAATGAAAGGGGGCATTTCTATGTCCGTTTCTGTATTTGATGCAGTATATAAACAGATTATCCGTTATGTACAGGTGGTATTCCTATGTACGATGCTGGTTTTTCTCTATAGTGCCATACGCTCTGTTTTTGCTGTCCTGCCTGTTCCCTGTATCCTATCTCTGCTATGTGCTGCTCTGTTTGGCTGGCTGATTTGGAGAATGCAGTGCGCTGTGAAAGGTAAAAACCTGAAGAAAATACCCTTTTTATTGAGAGTATTGATACATTTGTTAAGAAAGCTGTATTAGGTTGTATCTGCCGCAGCAGAAGCTTTGTGCATGTCGAATCCGTGAATGTGCAAAATACCCTCTCGGAAAAAAGACTATCAACAGCGTTCCTGCTGTCGTGATATGCAGAAGCAGAGAAATCCTTGTATCTTCACCTTGTATGCATATACAACAAAAAAACTCAGGTGTGATCCGTAAGGATGATCCTGAGTTTTTGCTGTTGTTTTCATGCGGTCATTTCAATATTTTTTTGAAATGCGTAAAAATCAGTCTTTTTACATCCTCCGATGTCTGACATTTGTATAATCGGTTGACATGCTGGTTGGAAGAGCTGATATCCACAATCACCTTGTAGATGATGTTTAGTAAGTGAATATCCTCCTTTGCGGTCACGATCAGAAAGGCGCATTTGATTTTGTTTTTGTGCCACTGCATGGGGGTATGGAATTTCGCAAACAGAATTCCGGATTTCCTTGCGTTGTTTTCTGTGGTGTGGGGAAGGGCAATGCCTGTTTCAAAGGATGTGGAAAGCAGTCTTTCCCGTTCCATCAGCTGATCGTAAAAGGTATCCGATACGTAATGGAGATCCTGCAAAGTCTGACAGCTCTGCAAAAAGAAATCGGAAACACTCTCACAGGTGTTTTGAAAATCCAGAATACTCTCGTGAAAAAAATATTGAAATATACGCTCGAAATATGCGGTTTGCTTGATTTCAAATAACGGAGTGCATACCTTGCGTATATTCGCTATGTTCAAAGAGGATAAAGAAGAAGATATGTACAGGGTTTCCGTGTCGGGGAGTGTAATGTTTCGGGACGTAGTGATAACCAGATCAAAGCTTGCTGCTTCTGTTTGCTGTATCAGCTCACTATATTGCAGGATCGGCTGTATCTTGAAGCTGATGTCCTGCAGGGATTCGCCGATTAGTTCCTTGAGGTTGTTCAAAATGGCATAGCCTTCATTGACATACAACAGGATATCAAGGGCAAAGGACGCATACAGATCCTCCCTCAGATTTTTCAGAGGACCGATTAGATAAACCACCAGATAGCTGATTTCAACGTTGGTAAATTGCAGGGATTGCTGCTGGGAAAACAAATTCGATATGAAATATGCGACATCGAAAAGAAAGGTATAATTCATACGGATATGCTCAAGCAGGGGATTGTTGATGTGGATACCGTTTTGTATCCGGATGAGAGCGGTTTTCAGATGAGTCATGAGATCCAGAATCAGCTTTTCATTGGAAAGCAAATCCAGACAGTATTGCTGCTTAACCTCCTGTAAAATCTGAACCAGTGTCTGATAATCCGGGTCCTGCATGCTCACCTGATGCTTTATATTGGACTCCAGCATACTGATTTTTATGAAGGGTGAAATCAGTGAATCAAAGAGCGTTCTAAGACGAATGGAATCATGGATATCGTATTCTGCAGCCACCTTGCAAAAGAATGCGTCGAATTGATTGAGATAAGCTTGAAATTCCGTATCCATTTCCTTGATGGGAATCTCGTCATAGCATAAATACTGTTCTGTTACGATACTGCTGATAAGCAGAAGGGAATTATAGGTCAGATACCGGTTATACACAGCCGGGGAAATCTGTTCCTTCATATGCGTTATCATGGATGTCAAACGGATTTGGAAAAAGCAGGATTGAAAATCCATGATATGATCGTAAAGATCAAAGCTATGAAAGTAGGCATCCAGAAAGAGGGAGGCATTGTTGGCATGATCGATGACATAGACGTATTCTCCCTTTTTCTCGATGAAAATATCGAATTGCGAATACTCTGTCAGAATGGTTTTGATGGTTTCCAGATCATGCAGCATGGTGTATTCGGATATGTAAAATTCATCCGCCAGATCATAATACGAAAATGCTTCCTGATTATGCGTGAGAAGCAGTACCAGCAAATGATGGATGCGCTGTTCATTGGACATATAAACGGCTTTATTTGCTTCGTTATATACAAAATCCTTGGCAATATGGTATCCTTTGTTTCGATTGGAAAGTACGCTGTTGCTTTTCTCTGTATTGATAAAGCTGATATCATTGCGGATGGTTCGCAGGCTCACATGGAAGAGCTGAGCCAGTTCATTTCCTGTAATCCATTTGTTCTGCGTATAAAGGTACATCAGGATTTCATCCTGCCGCTTCAATAAAGCCATGACAATACCTCCGTTTCCTGATCATGTATAAATGCGTGTTTGTCCTGTATGATATAGATTGTACAGGTATATGATACCAGATATCTCCGCAATTTGCATTCTTTTAAAAATTGGATGATTGCACAAGGAGGAGGTGCAATTTTAGATTGGATAATGAAGCATGAGTGGATTATGATTAGATTAGAAAGAGAGGAGCAAACGTATGAAAAAGTTAGAACAAGTATTATCAAAATGGCTGTTGCCGATTGCCGCAAAGCTGGAACAGAATCCGCAGCTTGCTGCTGTGCGGCGTGGTATGATGACCTTGGTTCCGGTTACGCTGGTAGGCTCTATTCCTACAATCTTTTCCCAGCTGCCGTCCATACCCGGTATGCCGAAATGGTTTGTTGACGCTACTGTATTTCTGGGGGAAGTGACACAGCCTATGCAATTTGCCACAATGGGGTGTCTGGCATTGTATGTTGCTGCATTTGTCGGGTTTTACTATTCTCAGCAAAGGAAGGTATGGGACATCGGATCCATCGTAACTTCCATTATCGCTTTCATCATCATGGGGACGTTGTATGATCCCGAAACCGGTGCGACGATTACTTCCTATTACGGAGGTACGGGGATTTTTACAGCCATCGTGTTTGGTTTGATTTCCGTTGAGATATTACATATCTTCCGTAATAAGCTGCATTTTACCATCAATCTGGGAGCTGGCGTTCCCACACCGATTCTGCGAAGCTTTGAGAACCTGTGGCCGATTCTGTTTTCCATCCTGATTCTGATCGTCTTTAAATACGGTGTTGAGAGTGTGAGCGGTGTAGCAATGGTACAGCTGATCGAAAAGCTGTTTTCCCCGCTGACAGCTTCGGTAAATACGCTGGGAGGACTTGTCTTTATCTTATTTATACAGCAGCTGTTATGGTGGTTCGGGATTCACGGCTATGCCGTCATGGCACCTGTTTGGATGGCTGTCGCATTTGCGAATGTGGATATCAATGCCGCAATCGCGGCAGGAACTTCAAGCGAGGCCATTCGTGTTTTAACACCGAATTTCATGTGGGATATTGCAGGGACTACAGGCTCCGGTATCTGTGGTGCAATCTGTATTCTGATGATTTTCTCCAAAGCAAAACGATTCAAATCCATCGGAAGACTCTCTATCATTCCGGAATTCTTCGGAATCGGCGAATCCGTCCTGTTTGGACTTCCTGTTATTTTGAACCCGATTATGTTTATTCCGTGGCTGATTTCAACACCATTGGCTGCGGTGATCGGATGGATTGCGATCGAAGGCGGATTTATGGCACCGTTTAGTCTGGTCGGTCCCTACATTCCGTTGCCGTTTGGCGCATGGGTTGCCTGTATGGACTGGAAATATCTAATTGTCTGGGCGATCATCATTCTGGTAAATGTCGCATTGTATTATCCATTCTTTAAAATTGTAGAGAAACGGGCATTGGATACGGAACAGAGTAAGGTCAGGGATACGAGAACCTTGGAAGATATCGAATTCGACTTCTAGGAGGAAGACGTGTGAATGGATATCGGTTGATAATAAAAAAGTGAGCTGAAACAACATATATGCAATATTGTGCCCGTGCGCAAGGTGCGGGGGAATGGAGTAAAAAATGAAAATATTATTGGTGTGTTACGGAGGTCTTTCCACCTCGATGCTGGTAAATCGTATGAAAACGGCGGTTGCTGAATCTAAGAATCTACGAGATAAAAACATTGTAATCGAGGCATGGGGAAAGGAAGAATACTATGAAAAGCTGGATGATACCCGCATTATCATGCTGGGACCACAGGTATCCATGCTGCAGGAAGAGGTAAAAAAGGTGGCGCTGGATCACGGCTATGATGTTCCGGTTGTGGTTATTGATAAGGATCACTATGGTGCAATGGAGGCTGTGCCTGTATTGCTGGCGGCATTTGATGCCATGAAAGCACACAAAGAACAAAAGGGGGGATAGACATGGAAGAGCTTATGCTGGAAGCATTTAAGATTATCAGTGAAGCCGGGAATGCATCCGCATTGTTTCTGAAAGCAGTGGCTGCTGCGGAAAATGAATGCTTTGAAGAGGCGGAGGTCCAGCTGCACACAGGGAATGAATCTCTTGTGGCAGCTCACCAGCTGCAGACCAGGCTGCTGCAGAAGGAGGCGAGCGGCTGTGTGAGTGAGTATTCACTTATCATGGTCCATGCGCAGGATCATTTAATGAATGCGATTTTATTAAAGGATATGGCGAATTCAATCATAAAGCTGAATAGGAAAGTAGCGGCTTTCACAGAAGCCGTGCAGCTGCAGAATTGACGAGGGAAAATGAGGAAATTCACTTTGGAAGGTTTTTTCCGGATGATTTTCCTCTTTTTCTTTGCAATCTGCATGATCTTTCAAGTACGGAAAGAAAAGCAGCTTCAAAACGATTATGATATATACAGATGTTCTTTTTCATTTACGAAACAGTAAAGATTCAACGCACAATGGTTGCACCGGGATATTCTTTTGTATATAATAAGGGGCAATATAATAGAATAATACGAAGGAGGTTTCTTATGAATGATATAAAACATGTCGTCTGGGATTGGAACGGTACGCTGCTGGATGATATTGATGTCAGTATGGAAGCGTTGAATACCATTCTGAAAAAGGCACAGCTGCCTCTGGTTCTGGATAAAGGGGAATATCGGAAATATTTTCAGTTTCCTGTGATAGAATATTATAAAAAAGTCGGCTTTGATTTTGAAAAGACACCGTTCCCCATGCTTGCGAAGGAATATATGCGATATTATCAGCCGCATAGTATGGATTGCTCCCTGCATGATGGCGTAACGGAAATGCTGGCGCAGCTGAAGCAGAAGGGCATGCATCAGTATCTGCTGAGTGCCAGTGATTTGCATTTCCTGCATGAACAGCTGGATAACTATGATATCAAACAGTATTTTGAACAGGTACGCGGTCTGGATAATATCCATGCGGCATCCAAGGCAGAGCTTGCGAAGCGCTTTGTGCAGGAAAGCGGTCTGAATCCGCAGGAGGTGGTCTTTATCGGAGACAGTGTACATGACAGTGAGGTTGCCCATGGTGCCGGCTGTCACTGTATTTTGATAGCCAACGGACATGAGGACAAGAGCAAGCTGGAGAAGACCGGCTGTGTCGTTGTCGATAACATTCGCCAATGTGAATCTCTCATGGCATAATCAGGAAGAGAAGCTGGAGGTTTCCAGTTCTTTTTTTATCGCTATGCGCTGCTGCTCACTGATTTGCAGCTTGCCGTGGATGCAGTCCACAAAGCCTTCCTGTGACAAGGTGAAAATAATGCGGTTACAGGTACGCACACTACAGCCGATGGAAGCTGCAATCCGTTCCCGGGTCGCAGGAATCCTTCCACCACTCTGTCCATTGGAACGCAGCAAAAACAGAAGCAGGCGTGTGCGATTATCCATAAACAAATACTGCCGCTGAAGCTGCGTCTGCACAGACAGCTCCTTCATCAGCATCTGCGTACGCAGAAACAGGGCGTTTGCATCACTCTTCATCCAGTGCAGATAGGAGGCAGCACTCAGTCTGGCGCAGCATGAGGCTTCCATCGTTTTCAGCGTCACATAGTGTCCCTCTATGCCGGTGAACAGCTCATAATCGCCGACGATATCCACCGGGTGCAGCTCCGTAAAGCTGTAAGGAATATCCACGACCCGCTCTTCGATTGCCTGCAGACGGCCATCCAGCAGCACAAATACCGGATTGCTGGTCTGGTAAGTGGAAATCAGATTTTGATTCTTACGTAGACGGATCAGCTGCATCTGCTGCAGCACCTCAACGGGACAATTGGCAAACAGCTGCTTCAGCAGACTGTGATGGCATTCCTTTGTTTCCTCTAATAAATCCTGCAGGGCAGTCATAAAATTCACCTTCTTTTCAAAAAGAGGACAGATGTCCTTTTTTTATTAACTGCTCCTATAGTATGATACTATTGTAAAAAAAGCAAGCAGGATGTATGGGAATCTGCTTTGCGTAAAACCTATGTAAAGGAGGAAGTATTTATGTCAACACCACATAACGCTGCTGCCAGCGGCGACATCGCCAAGACTGTACTCATGCCGGGGGATCCGCTCCGCGCCAAATTCATTGCAGAAACCTATTTGGAAAATCCGGTACAGTTTAACACGGTCCGCAATATGTTCGGATATACCGGTACCTATAAGGGAAAGAAAATCTCTGTCATGGGAAGCGGTATGGGAATGGCAAGTATTGGAATCTATTCCTATGAGCTGTATAAATTTTATGAGGTAGAAAACATTATTCGAATCGGTAGTGCAGGAGCCTACACGGAGACGCTGAAGCTGTTTGATCTGGTACTTGCAGACAGTGCATGGAGTGAATCCACCTTCGCGAAGGCACAGGCGGATGTCGACGGTGATATTCAGACACCGAGTGCTGAGCTGAATGCTGAAATAGAAGCAGCGGCCGCAAGGGTGAACAAACCGCTGACAAAGGCAAGAATTCATTCCAGCGATGTTTTTTATCATGAGGACAACGTGGACGGACACCGGGAATTTTTTGAAAAGCATGGCTGTGTATGTGTTGAAATGGAAAGCTTTGCTCTATTCCACAATGCCAAAATTTTAAACAAGCGCGCTGCCTGCCTGCTGACCATCAGCGATTCTCTGGTTACACATGCAGAGACAACTGCACAAGAGCGTCAGACATCCTTCCATGATATGATGCTGGTTGCACTGGAAACAGCTGTGGCATTATAACATACGACAGGAAAGCAGGTTATAAATAAAACACACAAGGAGGTTAACATGAAACCATATAAGAGGATTTTTACAATCGTCATAGATTCTCTCGGTGTCGGTGCGATGCCGAATGCGGCGGAATATGATGATGAGGGCTGTGATACGCTGGGACATATTGATGCAAGCATGCCGAAGTTTCATATTCCGAATCTGGCAAAGCTGGGACTGGCAAACCTTCATCCGCTTAAGCATGTGGCACCGGCAGCCGAGCCCCTGGGTTATTATACGAAGCTGCTGGAAGCCAGTGTCGGCAAGGATACGATGACCGGACACTGGGAAATGATGGGACTGCATATCACGACACCGTTTAAAACCTTTACGGAAACCGGCTTTCCACAGGATTTGATCGATGAGCTGGAAAAACGTACAGGGCGTCATATTATCGGAAACAAGTCTGCCAGCGGAACTGAGATTCTGGACGAGCTGGCAGAGCAGGAAATACAAAACGGGGATCTGATCGTCTATACCTCAGCGGATTCTGTTCTGCAGATTTGCGGAAATGAGGAAACGATGGGTGTGGAGACTTTGTATCATTACTGTGAGATCGCAAGAGAACTGACCATGCGTCCGGAGTGGATGGTGGGAAGAGTCATTGCGCGTCCGTATACCGGAAGTAAAAAAGGGGAATTCAAACGCACCAGCAACCGTCACGACTATGCATTGAAGCCGTATGGGAAAACAGCGCTGGATGCGCTGAAGGAAGCCGGGCTGGATGTAATCAGCATTGGAAAAATCAAGGATATTTTTGATGGTGAAGGCATTACACAGGCTCATAAATCCAAGAGCAGCGTGCATGGCATGGAACAGACGATTGAGGTCATGGAGCAGGATTTCCACGGCTTATGCTTCGTCAATCTGGTTGACTTTGATGCATTGTGGGGACATCGCAGAAATCCGGTCGGCTATGGAGAAGAGCTGGAGCGCTTTGATGAGCTGCTGGGAGTTGTTCTCAATAAGCTGCAGGAGGATGATTTATTGATCATTACTGCAGATCATGGGAATGACCCAACCTATAAGGGAACGGATCATACTAAGGAAATGGTTCCGTTTCTGGCATACAGCCCGCGTATGGAAGGACACGGACTATTGCCGGTAAGTGATACCTTTGCCATGATCGGAGCCACGATTGCGGATAATTTTGAGGTATCCATGCCGAAGAACACAATAGGAACAAGCTGTCTAAAACAATTGAAATAAGGTACTGACGAAAACACCAAAAGGTATCTGCAGAGAAGGATTGTAGGAATGAAACCGGGAATTCTGCTGCTGATACCTTTTTATTATGTATAAAAGAAACTATCCGGACAATTAAATGGCAGGGCTTTAGCTGCTGCGGACACAAAGACTACGATTTTATTCTTATGAATGCTGTTTTCTGAAAGGGCATGGGTTTTCATAGTCCGCTGTGATAAAATGTATTTAAGAAACATAAGAATCTGAGATGGAGAAGTAGGAATGCAGGGGGGATGAAATTATCATCAAGCCGCATCATTTTATAGATATCATAAAGCTGTATGGCGCCGGTATTGAACGATTTATACCGGATGAAACCATGGGACATGATTTCTATAAAGTCGCAAATGAACTAATCAATCATCCGACAATCAATGTAAAATTAACCGTCTATGATGATATATGTAGGCCGTGTAAAAAATATAATGGCAGGTGTGTTGATGCGTTGACATCCATTTCCTGATATACAGGCAAGGATGCTTATAATAAAACATTGGATGAAAAACTTATCAGACTGTATACTTTAACTGCTGAAAAATATTCAGCATTGCAGCTTTGTTCGATACTCCTTGAAAAGAAAGCGTTTATATATACTGTCTGGAATGAGGAAGAGCCTGCTTTCACACAAAACGATATGCTTTATTTGTAAAGGGGGTAAATAAATTTTTAGATGGAAAATAGAATTTGCGATAGACATACACGGTGAAATCACGATGCCAGCTCCAATCCCATAAGAGAGGATCCTGAAGGTGGAAATACAGGCTGCCTACATCAGCTGTTTTGCTGCCAGAATTGTTTTACAGCCGCATGCAGACGGGTTGGATCATTGATAATTTGAAACGGCCGCATGTGTTCTGGTAACAGCCGCTGATAAAACGGTGTGGTGAAGCGCTCGTCAATGAGTAACACGATACCGATATCACTGTGCGAGCGAATAACACGGCCGGCAGCCTGCAGTACCTTATTCATGCCCGGTACCTGATATGCGTAGGCATACCCCGTTTCGTTAACCTCATCAAAGTGCTCACGCAGCAGCTCCTGCTGTGGATTGACCTGCGGAAGTCCTACACCGACAATGATCGTACCGATCAGCTTTTCCCCCTTCAGGTCTATTCCTTCAGAAAACATGCCGCCTAATACACAGAACAGAACATGCAGTTCTTGTGTGGTATTGAAGTGTTCAAGAAAGTGCTGCTTCTCTTCTTCCTTCATACCACTTTCCTGCAGGGATACGTGAATATCAGGGAACTGTTCACAAAAGGTCTGGGCAACCTGCTTCATATAGGCATAGCTTGGCAGAAAAACAATGTAATTTCCTGTTTTGGCCTGCACCGCTGCGTGAATCATAGCGGCAATCGGGTGCAGGGAGCTATCGCGGTTTCGATAGCGGGTGGAAATGGCGTCACACAGGACGATTTTACGCTTTTCTGCCGGGAATGGAGAAGGAAGAAACAGCTTTCTGGTCTTTCTTGTTCCACCCAGCAGATCGAGATAATAATCAATGGGAGAAAGCGTCGCAGAAAAGAAGACAGTGCTTTGTCCCATGGCACAGGTTTCCTTTAATGGATGTGCCGGATTCAGACAGAGCTGCTTCAGTACGATATCACTGCTCTGCTTTTCATAACAGGTGACAAAATCCTCATCATAAAACTCGGAAATCCGGTTGTAGTTTATGCATGAAAAATACAGATCGCGTAATTCTTCATCCCAGGTATCTTCATGCTCACTCTGCAGATAGATATCCATTTGTTCAATCACATCTGCCAGACGCTGCCTGATGGAAGAAATCGGTTCCTTTTGGTGAATAAAATTCTGTCCTTCCTCTTCGCACTGCTTTTTTAACCGCAGGAATTCACGGTTGACAGCGCGCAGTGCCGCATGCAGCGGCTTGCGTTGCTTTGGGATATTGCGGGCTGCCGCAAGAAACGCCGACTTATTCAGCTCACAGCTGTACATGCTTCTGGCACGATCCACCAGATTGTGTGCTTCATCCACCAGAAAAATATAGTCTCCCTTTTCCATAAAAAAACGTTTCAGATACACCCGCGGATCAAATACATAGTTATAATCACAGACAATCACATCCCCATACAGACTTGCATCAAGGCTCAGCTCAAAGGGACAGATCAAATGCTCCTTTGCTTTTTTTTCAACGGCCTCACGATCGATGAACTGTGTTTCCTGCAGCAGCTCATACAAGGCATCCTGACAGCGATCATAATAGCCCTTTGCATAGGGACATACCTCGGGGTCACAGTTACGCACATCCTGAAAGCAGATTTTATCCTTGGCTGTGATTGCCACGCTTTTAAAGGATACCTCCTGGTTGTAAAGCAGTCGCAGAGTATCATAGGCAACTGTGGCCGTTACATTTTTCGCACACAGATAAAATACCTTTTCCGCCTTTCCCTCTCCAATTGCCTTCAAAGACGGAAACAGGGTGGAAATTGTCTTTCCGATACCGGTTGGTGCGGAGGCGAACAGCTTTTCCCGATCCAGAATGGTTTTGTATACGGCGACTGCAAAGTCACGCTGTCCGCTGCGATAATCCGGAAACGGAAACTTCAGCTCCTTCAGTGTTCTGGAAGAGCTGATTTTCAAATCTCTGCTGAGTGCTGCCCACTTCACATAGCGCCGCAGCGTATCCATATAGAATGCCGCCAGCTCCTCCCGTGTTTTCTCCTCGTCAAACTGCTTGATTTCCTCGGTATCAATCTGATAATAGGTCATCTGGATGCGAATGGAGGGAGCAACGTGCTCAGCCAGATACATATGGCCATAGCAATAGGCCTGTGCGAGATGGACCATGACGGGCTCGTTCAATTCGGAAAAGGGAATCGCGGTTGTTTTGATTTCCTCGATCGTCACCTGATCGTCCTCCTTGCGAACACCATCCGCTCTGCCTTCTATTTCAAACAGGATATCATCCAGTTCACTGGACAGCTTCAGAAATACTTCGCTTTCATAGTCTCCCTGTGCAGAGCTCTGCAGCATGCGATGAATACGGCTGCCCAGATTTGCCCGTTCGATGGATGGCGCTGTGGATACCAGATCACCGCCAATCCATACCGATTCTACCATAGCGCGTACGGACATTTTGCATCGATACATACGCATCCCTCCTCCTGTTTCACTTCTGTACTGTAATTTTAGTCGTTTTTCTATGATTATGCAATGCAAGTACGGTATAATATACAGGGAAAAGATAACAATTCATGAAAAAATGCTTTCTTCGTGCGGATACCGCATAGGATCTGTTCTGAAAGCCTGCAGGATCTATCAGGGATTTGCTGTGAATTGATATCATGAAAGGTGAGGAATGTGTATGAAAGAATTCATTATCAATGAAAACGATGCGGATCAGCGTGTGGATAGGTTTATACAGAAAACGATGAAGACCATGCCCAAGAGCCTGATGTATAAATATATAAGGAATAAGAAAATCAAGGTGAACCGGAAACGCTGTGAGATTTCCCAGCGACTGCAGGCGGGAGACACCATGCAGTGCTATATCCCCGAGGAATTTTATGAAGCAGCAACCATGCGCAGCTTTCTACAGGTCCCGAATGCACTGGATGTGGTCTATGAGGATGATGCTGTTCTGCTGATTAACAAGCCCAAGGGACTTCGCGCACACAGTGACACCAGTGAGGTGCAGGATAATCTGGCAGACCGCCTGCTGCATTATCTGTATTGTAAAAAAGAATACGATCCAACCACTGAACAAAGCTTTACCCCTGCCTTGTGCCATCGTATCGACCGAAACACGCAGGGGCTGGTAATTGCGGCTAAAACAGCTGCGGCTCTTCGTTGCATGAATGAAAAAATCGCACTTCGTCAGGTGGAAAAGAAATATCTGTGTATCGTACAGGGGAAATTGAAAAAAAAGCAGGATCATATCGTACTGTATCATCGAAAGAATGAGCAAAATACGGCGGAGGTTACCGATTGTGAGCGGGAAGGCTATACACGCATGGAAACAGGCTATCGTGTTTTGCAGGAGGCGGAACGCTACTCTCTTGTTGAGGTGGAGCTGCACAGCGGTAAAAGTCATCAGATTCGAGCTCTTATGAGCTGGCTGGGACATCCTCTGCTGGGCGATGTAAAATACGGAGCGAGGAAGACAAAAGAGAAGACTTATCAGGCACTTTGCGCGTATCATGTGGCATTTCATTTTCAGGGGGATGCATGCTGTCTGCAGTATCTCAACGGCAGAGCATTCGAGCTGCAGGATACCGATATTGAGCGGCAGTTTGCGGATATCGCAAGACCGTTTTGAAATGGTATAACGGCATGCTTTTGACTCTTTCAAAGATACGGTTCTTTGAAAATCGTAAAATCCTATGAGCCCGGTGTACCCATAGGACCTGTAGCATTCCCCATCTTCACCGGTTTCATGTAAAATCACATGCAGAAGACTTACTCTGCTAGAGCTTCATCACAGATATCGACAGGAAACAGTATGCAATAAAATGACTGGCCAAGGATCATGACTTTTATGAACATTGCGGCCTGTGCTACAAACATATATTATTTCATATATACTGTCTTGTTGGTCATGAATCGCTGCACTGGAAATAAATACCGGATAGAATTTGGGTGAAATCGCTTGCTTTTATGAAAAAGGGGTGTATAATCAGTTAAGTTGAAAATAAAAGGAGAGAGTTTATGGAATCTTATCGTTACCTGCTGGACGTGGCGCTGATTCTGCTCAGTACGAAGGTATTCGGACTGCTGACAAGAAGAATCGAGATGCCGCAGGTCGTTGGGGCGCTGGTTGCAGGGCTGCTGCTGGGGCCGGCATGCTTTAATATCGTACAGGAATCAGAATTCCTGGATCATATTGCGGAAATCGGTGTTATCGTACTGATGTTCTCCGCCGGTCTGGAAACAGATATATCCGAGCTGAAGAAAAGCGGCAGAAACAGCTTTGTCATTGCCGTTATCGGTGTACTGTTTCCGCTGATTGCCGGTTATGTGCTGGCATCCTTCTTCAATACGGAGCCGGAGGCATTTCTGCAGAACATGTTTATCGGCGTCATTCTGACGGCAACCTCCGTCAGTATCTCAGTGGAAACGCTGAAGGAGATGGGGAAGCTGTCCACACCGAGCGGCAATGCCATCCTTGGGGCGGCTTTGATAGATGATATTTTGGGAATTGTCGCATTGACCATCATTACCGGTATGGCGGATACATCCGTACAGCTAACAGAGGTTATGCTGAAAATCGTTGCATTCTTCGTACTGGCAATTGTTGTTGGCGTGTTTGCACGCAAGGGAATCGAGAAGCTGTTTGACCGTTATCAAAAGGTTCACCGCCGTTTCTCTATTCTGAGCTTTGCCTTCTGCCTGCTGTTCGCCTATGTTGCAGAAGCGTTCTTCGGTGTTGCGGATATCACCGGGGCGTTTATCGCAGGGCTGATCATCAGTGGGACAAGCCGCTGCAACTATGTACAGATGCGTATTGAAACACTATCCTATCTGCTGATATCACCGGTCTTTTTCGCCAGCATCGGCTTAAAGGTTGTGCTGCCGGAAATGAGTACCAGCATTATGATATTCTCTGTACTGCTTCTGGTACTGGCGATTCTGACAAAGATTGTCGGATGCGGTCTGGGGGCCAAGCTTTGCCGATATGAGAATATTCAGAGCCTGCGCATCGGCATCGGCATGGTATCCCGCGGGGAGGTCGCTCTGATTGTCGCCAGCAAGGGCATAAAGGTTGGCTTGATGAATGAGGCATTTTTCGGCCCGATTATCATTATGGTTGTACTGACAACTGTGATAACCCCGATTCTGTTGAAAATCGTATTTAAGGATCGTGAAAATGACCCGGATGTATATGCATCCTCGGAGCTGATTGAAGATTACGAGAAAATCGAGCAGAACGAAAAGCTGGCACAGAAGGTGCTGGAGCAGAGCTGATAGCTTTCGCAAGCTGTGCAAAGAGCAGGAAGTTGGACAATCATCGGATGTATTACATGCAATATTGCTTTCCTATATAAATATAGAAGAGGATACCCACGGTTATAAATATAGGAGAGAAGATCCACGCAAATTCAAATTAGCAGCCTTATCTATATAGATATAAAGTAATATCCACGAAAACTTCAACGTGGCGGGCTTTATCCATTCGGATGAGGTCTGCTTTTTTTTGTACAGCTGTATGAGCTTGACATTGCAGCTGTAATTGCTGGGACCATACAGTACCAGCTTACGCATTCCCTGTAAGATATCCATGTACAGACAGCGTGTTTTCTTCATGGAAATGATCAGCTGTGCGTGAATGAAATGCTTTATTGCAAGGGGATGCAAGCTAGCATTACAAATTAAATGTCTGCTATGTGGAAAGGATAAAAGCAGTAATCTCTTGAGCCCTCTGCCTGTGTGTGCCTCTTTCATGGTTCGCAAAATGCACTGCGAGATATTCTTTTTACAATCGTTGAAAAAAAATTCAAGGAAAAAACGGAATGCCTCCTAGTGAATATCAAAAATGATATATTCGTAGAAAGAGGCAATCGTGCATTTAGAAAATGAACGTTATATCGCCACCTTTACAGCGCAGGATGGCGAAATTGAAAGCTTCAAGAATAAAGAAACAGGTATGGAATATATGTGGCAGGGAGATGAAACCTACTGGAAAGGGAAAAATCCAACGCTGTTTCCCCTGATCAGGAGCACCTTCGATCACGGAAACTATACCATTGACGGGAAAACCTATCATATGAAAAATCATAGTCTGGTTCGCTATGAAGACTTAGAAGTGAAAACACAGAAGGACAAAATTATTATGGTTTTGGACAGCAATCCCAAGTTGCTTGCAAAGTATCCCTTTGAGTTTCATTATGAAATAGAATATGTATTGCATTATAACTGCTTGAATATCACCTATCGTATCACGAATACCGGTAAACGGGATATGCCGTTTATGCTGGGGGCGCATCCGGGCTTTAACTGCCCGCTGTGTGAGGATGAGGTGTATGAGGATTATAAGTCCTGCTTTTCAAAACACGAGCATATGGAACAGCTGGTTTTTGACCACGAGAAAAAAAGCCGTACAGCGGGTTGAACTGCAGGAAATACCATGTGACTACTCTTTGTCTGTATCCAGTCATTGTGAAGGCATGATGTCATTGAAACCGGAAGAGACATTTACAGCCGGATATACAATAGAGGTGTTTCTGATAAGTATCCGATTTTCACTGCTTGATGTATTGTGGGTTTAACAGAAGCCTGTGTTTCTATTGTAAGGTGTACAGATCAAGCTCCTGCTTATTTCAAAGAAGCACGAAATTATCATAGACTTTCAAAAAGGAGTAATATAGTTCAAAATGAACCGATTATTCCTTTTCTGATAGTTGAGCATTACTGGAATGCTTTCAGCGATAATAACATTAAAATAAAATTTGAAAGAAATGGAGCTGCCGGTATTATTTCTTTTCATATTTCGGAAATACTCCTGCTATGATAAAAACAAAACCGATGAGTGCTAAAAAAGAAGTTTCTTCACTGGAAATTAAAATAAGAGCAAAGCCCAATATTACACTCCTGATTTCATATGGTTTCATAAGTATTCACCCTCCTCCACTATTATATTTAATTATACCATATAGAGTGTTTTATAAATAGTCTTATATTTTATAAAATACGTGTTATTTTTTAAATAGAGGATAGCTATATAAAAGTGAGGAGGGAAAAATATGAAAAAGACACTTATTGCGATGTTATCTATCTCTATGCTATTTGGATTTTCACTATCAAATGGCAGCATAAGCGCAAAGTCCCGGCAAGATACATCAGAAGCAAATAATATTATGGAAGCATTAAAAGATTATGAGTATAGAGAATTAACTTATGAGGAGTATGTTCAAGCAGTAGCTGAAGCGGAGCATATAACTTATAACGCAGCAGAAGCCAGAGTGAGCTTAGGAACAAGAGGTAATACAAGAGCAGCGACATATGGTGAATTTACTAGATATTATGACCTTAATGATGCCCCTTTAAATAGTTATAAAATAAATACGGGGGTTTGGCAACATGGTATTCTCCTAGTTCCAGTGAACCTTGGAGTTCACGGAAATGGATGACAATTCATGCTACACTTCTTGAACCTGGTGAAAACGTAAGAGGATTTACGTATTATTCAAAAAACGCATCAATAACAAGTAACTATATTATCAATTATTATGCCAGTGAAAAATATTATATCTTTGAGCAACCTTCAAAATCCGGTACTATAAATGATATCTTTGCAATTTAATTCTATGCGATTGAGAAAATGTACTCCTTTGGGATGTTTAAAAGGTTTGGCGTAGTACGGTTATAACTGTAAAAATAGGTCTTAAGTCCTTTATCTAAAGGGCTTAGGACTTTATTTTTATTATTTGTTCAGCTTTGCACTCTACTTGAATTTATAGTAATTAAGAGAATTTATGTTTTGTTTATATTTTACATAATTGAAATTTTTATGCACGGGATCCGAAACCGCATATAGAAAAGCAGCTTTAAGACAGCTTTTTAAATCGGAAACAACATCCGACAGCCGTGTACAGAAAAAGGGGTTTCAGGATAGCTTTGTTTACAAAATTTTCATAAGGTAAAAAATACACAAAAAAAGGCTGGAAAACCGCAATTTTTACAGGGGTTTTACGGAACCGATTTCAGGGAAAAAAGGAGTGAAATCTTTGCTTGCACACCAAAATAAAAAGGTGTATACTTCTAGAAGTTTGGTGAACGGCCAAACGAATCGGTGGTATAATAAGGATAAAGGAGGTGTCGTTTTTTGGAAGAAATCATTCGTAATATTGTAGATGCCGACAAGCAGGCAAGAGCGCGTGTCGAGCAGAAACAGCAGGAACGCCACAATATCCAGAATCTGATACAGGACCAGAGTATGGAAATCAGAGAAAAGTATCGAAAGGAAACAGAAGACTGCATAGCGAAGCAGCGCGAACAGATGGACGCGGATTTACAGAGTGCTATGCAGCAGGAAGAAGCAGTCTATGAGGAATCGCTCCATGCTCTCCAGCAGAAATATGAGGAGCATAAGGAGGAGTGGGTTTCACAGATTGTAAAACGAACGCTGGCGATGTAGCCGTGTGTTCGCCTGTACACGTTGGGAGGTGATGTGTATATGAGTATGGCAGAAGGTGTTATTGTGGCGAAGGCCAGAAGCATGCATGGGGAAGCGCTGAGTGAAGAAATGTATCAGGAGCTGCTGCATAAGAAAAGCGTGGCGGAAATCGCCGGTTACCTGAAGCATGAGACCTCCTATGCCGCTGCCCTGAAGGATGTGCGTGAGAACAATATTCACCGCGGTCAGCTGGAAAGTATCCTGCGACAGGAAATTTTCAAGAAAACCATGAAATTGTACCGTTATGCGGATGCGGCCATGAAGCCGTATTACCGGCTGCATATGCAGCAGATTGAAATTGATTTGATTCTTTCTCGAATCCGGGTACTGATTTCTCAGGAGTATGAAGCTGCTATTGCGGAATTTCCTATCTTTCTAAAGCCGTACACCAGCTTTGATCTGCTGCGGCTGGGAAATGTTCACAGCTTCGATGAGCTGCTGGATGTTTTGAAACATACGATGTATTATGCAATACTTCTTCCTTACCGTGTGAAAAAGGGGGAGGAAAATGATATTGATTATACAAAAATCGAAACACAGCTGCAGGTGCAGCATTACACCCATACCTTTCAGGTGATTGACAAGACACTGAAGGGGAAAAGCAGAAAAGCAGTCAAGCAGTATTTTGCAACACAGATCGAGCTTAGCAACATTGAGAAGATCTACCGCTACAAAAAATACTTCAATGCCCGTGAGGATGTCATACGTGAATCCCTGGTACCGGTGCATGAGCATCTGTCCGCCGCCTTTGTGGAAGAGCTGATTGCGCAGCCCAATGCGCGTGCATTTATCAAGCTGCTGCAAAGCAGCACGTATCGTCTGGGGATTGAGGATACGGAGAAGGATTATGTATATATTGAACAGTATACCGATTCCTTTCTGTATGCACTGGCGAAGAAGAATATTTACTATTCTCTCGATGCCCCGCTGGTATATTCCAGCTATCTGTATACCGCAGAGCGCGAGATGGAAAATATCATCAATATTATTGAAGGTGTGCGTTATCACGTATCCATTGAGGATATGCAGCGCATGCTGATTTACTAGAAAGGAGAATGTTCATGGCAATTTCAAAAATGAAACTGGTCAACATCCTTGCGGATAATGAATATCTCAATGATGTACTTTTGAAATTCGTGGAACTGGATTACTTTCATCCGGAACCTGCCAGCAAGTTTGTGGACAGTGTACACGGGCTTACCACACTGAGTGATGAAAACCCGATTACCGATGTGCTGACGCATTTCAATGAAGTGCTGCAGGACATGGATATGACACTTCCGCGAAAGGATGTAAAGAACAGTACGTATGATCTGGAAGGCATCCGCAGCTATATCGACAGTATCCACGAACGCTTTGAAAACGGTGCCGCAATCCGCCGCGAGCTGGAAACTGTTATTCAGGAAAACCGCGATGCGCTGACACAGGTTCGCAATATAGAAAGTATCGATCTGAATCTGGATGATCTGTTTGAGTGCAAATATATCAAGATCCGCTTCGGAAGACTGCCGATCGATAGTGTCGAAAAGCTGCAGTATTACCGCAACCGCCCGTTTGTATTCAAGTCATTCAGTACGGATGACACATACAGCTGGTGTGTATATTTCACAACCGCGAAATACGAGGGAGATGTGGACAATATCTTCTCCTCTCTCTACTTTGAACGAATCCGTATTCCGGAATTTGTTCACGGGAATCCGGTTCAGGCAAAGGAATCACTGCAGGAGGAAATCGACAGCGATCTCAAGCAGCTGCAGCATGTAAATGAAGTAATCGAAGCTTTAAAGGCTGAATGTATTGACAATTTCGCTGACATCAAGGCGGAACTGGAGTTTATAAACCACACCTTTGAAGCCAGAAAATATGTACTGGGCCTTGGTGAGAGATTTTCCATTACAGGTTTTGTGGTTGAAGAAGATGTGCCAAAATTGAAGGAATCATTCTCGAATTTGAAGGAGGTGGAAATCGAAGTCAGGCCTGCCCATAGCGACAAGCGACTTTCGCCTCCGACCAAATTAAAGAATGGGTGGTTTGCCAGGCCCTTCTCGATGTTTGTAGAAATGTATGGCACCCCCGAATATGAAGGAATCGATCCGACGCCCTTTGTAGCGTTTACGTATTCTCTTCTGTTCGGTATCATGTTCGGCGATCTTGGTCAGGGAATCGTCCTGATTCTGGTCGGATATCTGTTCTATAAATGGAAAGGCATGCGTCTTGGGGAAATCGGTATGCGCATCGGTATCTTCTCCAGTATCTTTGGGGTTGTATACGGATCCGTGTTCGGTAACGAGGAGCTGCTGAATCCATTGTATAAGACCGTTTTCGGTCTTTCCGAAAAGCCGGTTGAGGTTATGACCAGCAACTTCATCCCCGTTCTGCTTGTTATGGCAGTGGGGCTGGGGGCTGTTCTGATCATAATCAGCATCGGTATCAATCTGTATCTGCAGATTAAAAACAAAAACTACGGTGAGCTGTTCTTTTCACAAAACGGTATCGCCGGACTTGTCTTTTATATTTCTCTGGTTGGAGGAGGCGCTTATCAGCTGATTAGCGGAACCGGCGTCCTCACCAATCCGGTCTTTGCCATTGTCTTTCTGCTTGTACCGCTGGTACTGATTTTCCTGAAGGAGGCATTGGAGCGGAAAATGGAGAAAAAGGAAATGTTTCCGGACGGCTTTGGAGGCTTCTTTGTGGAGAGCTTCTTCGAGCTGTTTGAAATCTGCCTGTCTTTTATTACCAACACCATCTCCTATCTGCGTGTCGGCGGCTTCGTCTTGTCACATGCCGGTATGATGATGGCCGTTATGCTGATTATGGACATGGCCGGAGGTGCAGGATGGATCGTGATGATCCTCGGGAACATCTTCGTCATGTGTCTGGAGGGTATGATTGTCGGAATCCAGGTGCTTCGTCTGGAATTCTATGAAATGTTCTCCCGTTATTTCACGGGGAACGGAATTGTGTTTAAATCACTGAATGATTAAAGGAGGAACTATCATGTTAAACATGTTTGAACTTTTATTACCGCTTATTCTGATCGCGCTGATTTCTTTACCGCTGGTGAATGTATTCCGTGGAAAGAAGAGCGTGTCAGTAGCAAAACGCCGTATGATTACGCACGTCTGCTTCTTCTTCGCTATCGTACTTGGAACGGTGTTCTTCAGCGCTACAAAGGCGTATGCTGCCGGTGCTGATGATGTCACAATGAAGATGGCCGGCTCCATCGGTCAGGGTCTGGGCTTTATCGCCGCTGCACTTGCGACCGGGCTGTCTGCACTTGGTGCAGGTATTGCCGTAGCTGCCGCTGCTCCTGCCGCAATCGGGGCATTCTCTGAAAACGAAAAGAACTTCGGTAAATCCATGATCTTCGTTGCTTTGGGTGAAGGTGTTGCTATCTACGGTCTTCTGATCTCTATCTTCATTATCTTCATGAAGCTGTAATAACGGGTGGTGATCATTCGTGAAATTCTACCTGCTCAGTGATAACATTGATACCCAGATGGGGATGCGTCTGGCAGGTATCGAAGGGGTGGTCGTCCATGAGCGTCACGAGGTTCTGCAGGAACTGGAGCGTGTGATGCATATGGAGGATGTGGCCATCGTCTTAATGACGACAAAGCTGATTGAAACCTGCCCCGAGGTTATTTCTGAATTAAAACTGAAACAGAAGAAACCGCTGATTGTCGAGATTCCCGACCGTCATGGCTCCGCCAAAATCGGAGAAACCATTGACCGCTACGTATCTGAGGCAATCGGTGTGAAACTATGAGGTGTTTGCTATGCTAGATGACAAAATTAAATTGGAGCAGTACTTTGAGGAAGAGATAAAACGAGTTAGCGACATCGAGATTGCCGGTATTGAACAGGAAATTGATGAAATCCGTAAAAAATCCATGGAGGACCTGGAGCTGGAAGCACAGCGTGAGGCTGGACTTACCAGAGAACAGGAGTTGAAGGAAATGGCCAGTGAGCATGCCATTCGTCTAAGCAAGGCGCATGAGGAAACGAATCGCAGACTTATGAAAAAACGCCGTGAGCTTACCGATGCAGTATTCAGGGCCGCAAAACAGCAGCTGAGGGATTTTGCTGTCAGTAAGGATTATGTGGAGCTTTTGAAGAAAAAAGCTGCCGATCTGGCACAGCTGTCCTATGAACAGGTTGTGTTTTATGTCGCAGACAGAGATCAGGCTGTTTTGAAGGATATCTGCGAGGCGTATGGAAAGCCCTGTGAAGGGAAATGCGATGCAGATATTCTGCTTGGAGGATTTCGCATGGAATGTGAGGAAAAAGGAATTGTTGTAGATGAGACCTTTGACACCGGCATTGATGAACAGAAAGACTGGTTCTATACGAACTCCGGATTGTTTATAAAATAAAGTGCATACGAAACCGTATGATTGAGGTGATAATGTGAGTGAAAATGTTATATATTCCATCAACGGTCCAGTCGTAAAGGTCAAAAATGCAGTCGACTTCTCCATGCTGGAGAAAGTATATGTCGGTCATAAACGTCTGATGGGAGAGGTTATTTCCATCAGCAAAGAGGCAACGACGATTCAGGTGTATGAATCCACAACAGGGTTAAAGCCGGGAGAACCAGTCGAGCCTACGGGCAGTCCGATTTCTGTAACACTGGGGCCTGGTATCCTGCGTAATATCTTTGACGGCATCGAACGTCCGTTGAAGGAAATCGCTAAGGAATCCGGAGCCTTCATTGCGACCGGAAGCGATGTGGCACCGCTGGATGAAGAGGCTTTATGGGATGTGACAGTAAAGGTTTCTGTGGGAGATGAGGTTGTTCCCGGACAGATATTTGCGACGCTTCCGGAAACGGATCTGATCGAACACCGCTGTATGATTCCGCCAACCCTGTATGGAACGATTGTTGAAGCGGCAGAGAGCGGAAAATACAATATCAACCAATGCATCCTGAAGGTGAAGGATGCAAAGGATAAGCTTCATGAGCTGACGCTGGTACAGAAATGGCCGATCAAGACGGCTCGTCCTGTGGCAGAACGATTGCCGATCAGTGTGCCGTTGATTACCGGGCAGCGTATTTTCGATACGCTGTTCCCGATTGCCAAGGGTGGAACGGCAGCGATTCCGGGCGGCTTTGGTACCGGAAAGACCATGACGCAGCATCAGCTGGCGAAGTGGTGTGATGCCGATATCATCGTCTATGTCGGCTGCGGGGAGCGTGGAAACGAGATGACGCAGGTTCTGGAGGAATTCTCCGAGCTGATCGACCCGAAATCCAACCGTCCGCTGACGGATCGTACCGTACTGATTGCCAATACGTCCAACATGCCGGTTGCAGCTCGTGAGGCGAGTATTTACACCGGTCTGACACTGGCCGAATATTATCGTGATATGGGATATCATGTTGCCATTATGGCGGACTCCACATCACGCTGGGCGGAGGCGCTTCGTGAAATCAGCGGACGTCTGGAGGAAATGCCGGCCGAGGAAGGCTTCCCTGCATATCTGCCAAGCCGTATCTCACAGTTCTATGAGCGTGCCGGTTATATGAAGACACTGAATGATCAGGTGGGGTCGGTATCCATCATCGGTGCCGTATCCCCGCAGGGTTCTGATTTCTCTGAGCCGGTTACCCAGAATACGAAGCGTTTTGTCCGCTGCTTCTGGGCGCTGGATAAGCAGCTGGCCTATGCACGTCACTATTTTGCCATTAACTGGACGGAAAGCTATTCCGAATATGTGACGGATTTGACGAAATGGTACAATAAGAATGTGGATATGCGTTTCCTGCGCAGCCGTCAGGAAATCATGAGTCTGCTGGCAGAGGAAGCGAAGCTGATGGAAATCGTGAAGCTGATCGGTAGTGATGTACTGCCGGAGGATCAAAAGCTGGTCATTGAAATCTGCAAGGTCATCCGGGTAGGATATCTGCAGCAGAATGCGTTCCATAAGGATGATACGTATGTACCTTTACAGAAGCAGCTGAAGATGATGGATGTGATTCTGTATCTGTACAAACGCTGCAAGGATTTGGTAGCACAGGGAAAACCGATGAGTCAGGTTGTGACCTCCGGTATTTTCGATAAGGTTACCAAAATGAAATACGATGTGCCGAATGACCATATCGAGCTGCTGGATGATTATTTCAAGCAGATTGATGCGGCCATCTCACAGGTTGCGTAAGGAGGAAAGTGCATGAGTCTTCAATATGTAGGATTGAGTGAAATTAACGGATCTCTTGTCTTCCTGGATAACGTGGAAAACACCAGCTATGAAGAGATGGTGGAAATCAAATGCGGAGATGGAACGACACGTCTGGGAAGAGTGGTTCAGCTGGAGGGTAAAAAAGCAGCCATCCAGGTATTCGAGGGAACCAATGGAATCTCTTTAAAAAATACAAAAACAAAATTCATGGGAAAGCCGATGGAGCTTGCCCTGTCGCGTGAAATGCTGGGACGTACCTTTAACGGAAGCGGGCAGCCAATCGACGGTCTGGGTGAAATCTATGCGGAGAAGAGTGCGGATATCAACGGACAGCCGTTGAATCCGGTTTCCCGTGTGTATCCAAGAAACTATATCAATACCGGTATCTCCAGTATCGATGCCCTGACGACTTTGATCCGCGGTCAGAAGCTTCCGATTTTCTCCGGCTCCGGTATGCCGCACAATGAGCTTGCTGTTCAGCTTGTTAAGCAGGCGAAGATATCGGAGGGGGACGGTAAGAACTTCTGTATCGTCTTTGCGGCAATGGGGGTCAAAAATGACGTTGCCGATTACTTTAAGCGTTCCTTTGAGGAAGCTGGGGTTATGGAAAAGGTTGTTATGTTTATCAATTTATCCAATGACCCGATTATTGAGCGTACGCTGACACCGCGTTGTGCCTTGACCGCTGCAGAGTATCTGGCGTATGAGCAGGATATGCATGTACTGGTTATTCTGACGGATATCACATCCTATTGTGAGGCGCTACGTGAATTCTCCAGCAGTAAGGGGGAGATTCCGGGGCGTAAAGGATATCCGGGGTATCTGTATTCTGATTTGGCTTCGCTGTATGAAAGAGCAGGTATCGTCAAGGGAGCGGGAGGCTCTGTAACACAGATTCCGATTCTGACCATGCCCAATGATGATATTACCCATCCGATTCCTGACCTTACCGGTTATATTACCGAAGGGCAGATTGTACTGGATCGTAATCTGAACCAGATGGGTGTTTATCCGCCGGTTGGTGTTCTGCCTTCTTTGTCACGTCTGATGAAGGATGGCATCGGTGAAGGCTTTACAAGAAAGGATCATTCAGATGTTTCCAACCAGCTGTTTGCAGCCTATGCAAAGGTGCAGGATGCCAGAAGTCTGGCTTCTGTTATCGGTGAGGATGAGCTGAGTGATGTCGACAAGCAGTATATGTCCTTTGGTACATTATTTGAGGAGTATTTCCTGAATCAGGGATTTGATGATAACCGCAGTATTGAGGAAACGCTGGATCTGGGCTGGGATCTGCTCAGTGTCCTGCCGCGTGCAGAGCTTGATCGTGTAGATAACGAGGTTCTTGAAGAGTACTACGATCATGAACGTGCGGTGAAACGCTTTGGGCTGAAGAGTGGACCTATCATCAAGGAACTGGCATCTCAGGGTAACTGATTATGGCTAATAAACAGGTGTTTCCAACCAAAGGAAATCTGATTGCGACAAAGAAATCAAACGATCTGGCTCATATGGGCTATGAATTGATGGATCGGAAACGAAATATCCTGACGCGCGAAATGATGTCGCTGCTGGATGATGTAAAGCTTCTGCGTGATAAAATTACCATTACCTATCAGAAGGCTTACTATGCCTTACAGCAGGCGAATATGTCCCTAGGTGTCATCAGTGATATGGTGGAAGCAGTGCCGGTGGATACCGGTATTCAAATCAGCTATCGAAGTGTTATGGGTGTGGAGATTCCAAAAATTCAATATGAAAAGCAGGAGTATAAGCTGACATACGGCTTGGATCATGCAAATTCCAAGCTGGATTATGCCTACCGCTGTTTCTATAAGGTTAAGGAAATGACGGTGATTCTGGCAGAGGTGGAGAACAGTGTCTATCGTCTTGCGAATGCAATCCGTAAGGCGCAGAAGCGTGCCAATGCTTTGAAGAATATCGTCATTCCGGATTTTGAACATAATATCAAGTTCATAACGGATGCACTTGAGGAAAAGGAGCGGGAGGAGTTTTCCCGTCAGAAGGTCATCAAGGCAACCAAGGATCGAAGAAAAGCTGAAGAGTCCGCAACTTAGCGGCTCTTTTTTTTGATGCTGTGCTATACTAGAGATAGAGATAGAGATAGAGGTATAAGGAAACGTGTTCATGTAAAGGAGAGGAATATATGGTAAAGACTACGTATCGGACAATACAGGACTATGTACAGGGATGTGATGAGGAATATCGCGGCCGCATACATGACATACTTTCAATATGCAGAGAGCTGGTGCCGGATGCAGAGGAGAAAATCAGCTGGGGATTGCCAACATTTCTGTATCATGGGTATCTGGTGCAGGTGGGGCAGTGCAAGGGCTATATCGGCTTCTATCCGGGCGATGATGCTATTCGTGAATTTCAGGAGGAGCTTGCTTCCTATAAATGTACTAAAACAGCAATTCATCTGCCTCTGCATGAAAAACTGCCGCTTGCTTTGATTCGCAGAATACTGATTTTTTGTAAAGAATATAATGAGACACACGATTAATCCTGCAAAAGGGGGGGAAAGCAATCGGAGAAAAAGGCACAAGTCCTTTATTTATAAGGCTATTTTGCATCTGTATAAAAAAAACGAAAAAAATTCAAAAAAAGTCTTGCATAAATGGTCTTTCTGTTGTATTATATATGAGCGCTGATGAGAACAGCGTGATGATAGAAAACGAAAAACGATGCGCCCATAGCTCAACTGGATAGAGCGTTTGACTACGGATCAAAAGGTTGTGGGTTCGATTCCTGCTGGGCGCGCCATTTATTTCGGGATGTAGCACAGCTTGGTAGTGCACTTGATTTGGGATCAAGGGGTCGCAGGTTCAAATCCTGTCATCCCGACCATTGTAAAATTGTAAACACGGCTGGGTAGCTTAGTTGGCTAGAGCATCCGGTTCATACCCGGAAGGTCGCGAGTTCGAGTCTCGCCCCCGCCACCAATTTTGCTAATTGGACCCTTAGCTCAGTTGGTCAGAGCATCCGGCTCATAACCGGTGGGTCGTAGGTTCGAGTCCTACAGGGTCCACCATTATGTTACCGAACATCTGGAGGAATACCCAAGTGGTTGAAGGGTCCGGTCTTGAAAACCGGTAGGTCGGGAAACTGGCGCCTGGGTTCGAATCCCAGTTCCTCCGCCATTTAAATCTTCAACAAAAAAAGAATAGCTCATCAAACATCGCGGGGTAGAGCAGCCTGGTAGCTCGTCGGGCTCATAACCCGGAGGTCGTTGGTTCAAATCCTTCCCCCGCAACCAAATGGTCCCGTAGCTCAGTCGGTAGAGCAATGGACTGAAAATCCATGTGTCGTTGGTTCGATTCCGACCGGGACCACCATTTAAGAAAACAAGCCTTTAGATAAAGAAAACCTTTTATTTAAAGGCTTTTCTTATGTTTTGCTACATTACTTGTTATGACGAAAAACACCAAAATGACGAAAACATGACGAAAAAATCTACTTTTTTATATTCTGATTAGGTGCTATACTGATATTAGAGATAGGAAAGAAGGTGTGATTCATGGCTGTTGAAAAGAGAAATGGTAAGTGGTATATACGTGGCAAAGTGAAACAGGAGGACGGGAGCTTCAAAGACTATCATCGTGTGGCCAAAGGCTGCAAGCTAAAAAAAGAAGCTATGAAATTTGAGGATAATTTCTTGGCTAAGTACAATGAGGATCTGGAGCAGATGCGAGCTTCCAATATTACATTTAAAGAACTTACTGAAATGTATTTGCAGGAGAAGCAAGGAAGTACGAAATCAAGCACGCTTGCTACTGATAAATACATGTTTGACCAGATGGATGAGCTATATGATAAGAAGATCAATCTAATCAGAACCAAAACGATAAAAGATTTTATCGAAAGCTACAACACTCCGGAATATAAACTGTCGTATGTCAATAAGATGAGGACATATCTGAACAAACTTTTCAGCTTTGCTGTTAAACAGAATCTTATCGAGCGTAACCCAGTTTCTTCTATACCTAATTTTAAGCGCCCTGACGAGTTAAAAGAAGAAATGCAGTTCTACACTCCTGATGAATGGAAACGCTTCGTACAGGCTTTTCCTGAGGACGACATCATGTATTATACAATCTGCTGCACTTTGTATTATATGGGGATGCGTCGTGGTGAAGTGCTTGCCTTGAATAGGAAAGACGATGTGGATATCGTAAAGGGAACGATACGCGTCAATAAGACTGTTTCTCAGTACGTGAGTGGACAGAGGTATGTAGTTACACCTCCCAAAACAAAAAACTCCTACAGGGTCATAAAAATGCCAGATGAGGAGCTTCAGATTATGAAGAAATATCTTGAATGGTATGATTCATGTCCTGGAGCGCCTGCAGATGGCTTCCTGTTTGGAATGGATCAGCCGATTATTCCGAAGCTGCTTAATAAAAGGTTTCACAGAGTGGCTGATGCCGCAGGTCTGCCACAGATTCGTATTCATGACCTCAGGCACTCCCATGCCACGCTTTTGATCAATCACGGAGCAAATATCAAGGCCATTGCAGATCGCCTTGGAAACACAGTGGAAGAGGTGCTGAAGACTTATTCCCATCTGTTCAACGAAACAGAAGACGCTATGATTCAAATTATCAATAATGTATTCAAAAAATAGGACAGCTCTTTGTAGGGCTGTCCTTTTCTTATGCTGTTAAACTTAAGCGTCCTCGGAATCTTTAGTTTCTGCGTTCCATAAAAGAGCATCATCGTAGTTAGAACATGTTTTTTCTGCCCAAAGATTATACAACTCGTCATCTATTGTTTTATCATCATGAAGGTGCTTAATTTTTATCCATTCATCAAAAAAGGTATCAAGCATAGCATCTTTGGAATACAAACCAAAATAGTTGTTTAGAGCTAATTCCGGGTAGCCGTTATCCGGATTGATGAACTCTTCTTCAACTTTTACAGTTGCAGCATCCATTTCAACCATACTAGCTAATTGTATAATCGCCCTTATTGCATCTGAATAGGTGCTTTTTTTATTCGTATAACTTTTTACATTAGAAAATCCGCACAGCCAATCTATAGAAATTTTGCATTTTGATGCTATCCTCATAACTATATCAAGTGAAGGTATTTTCAAGCTATTCTCATATGCAGATAAAGTAGCTTGTGTAAACCCTACATAATCTGCAAATTCTCTTTGTGTCATATTTAAGGATTCCCTTAATTCCCTTAACCTTTTACTAAAAGTTATAAAATCATTATTGATTTCACGCTTTGTTTTAGGCATATAAACACCTCCTAATATGATTATACGTTCTTTTTAAATAAATATCAATAAATATTTCATACCTATAATATTATCATCATTGAAATAATATTAAAGATAATGAAATTCTTCGTCATCATATAAAACACATATATGATTGTTTTGGATAGTTACAGAAACTTATGTATTGCTACTTAGTGTTTTAGATAACCTAAAATCACATATTTCTAACGCGATAATTATCTATCATAGAAATACATATAAATTATTATTGCATTTAAATATAAATTGTGATAATCTTAAATCGCAAACATAAAGGAGGTGATTTATATGAGAATTGACCCTATAATACTGGTAACGGTACTAATGAAAAAGGAAATGAGTATCACTCAATTTTCTAAAATATCCGGGATACCGAGACAAACGCTTTATCAGTTAAAAGGCGGACAACGCTGTTCTGAAGCTATGGGTACCAAAATAGCAGCAGCTTTAGAGATCCCTCTGGAGCAGCTAAAAGAAAAAAGCAATCGATCTTAGTGTTGGCGCACTACGATTGCTTACTCACACAACAACCACAAAGGATTGCTATATCTATTCTACTAAAATTGTGCCCCAAAATCAATGGAAAAATACTAGGAAATGCGAAATTTGGGGTTACAATCATGAAAATATAGCTTCTTGTGGTTTAGACGTATACCATATACGGCAGAACCGTACAGGAGGTAAGATAAAATGAAAAAGCAAGAATTACAAGTATTATCAGAGCAGGAATTACTGGGAAAGAAATTTAAAATCTATGGTACATATGAAGAGCCGTTGTTTCTGGCAAAGGATGTGGCTGAATGGATTGGCTATGATATCAGTTCACTAAATAAACTTGTAAATATGGTGGATGAAGACGAAAAGGTTCGGAAGATTATTCCGACCCGCGGCGGCAACCAAAATTCGTGGTGTTTAAAAGAGAATGGCGTTTATGAGGTCATTATGCAAAGCAGGAAACCTATAGCTAAGACTGTAAAGAAACAGTTTAAAGCGATCCTGCATTCTGTCCGTGTGCATGGGGGCTATCTTGCAGGGCAGGAAAATATGACACCTGAACAAATTATGGCGCAAGGTCTTTTAGCAGCACAATCAATCATTGATGAAAAGAATCAGCTCATTGCTGAACTTGAACCTAAAGCATCATACTATGATAAAATCTTAAAATGTAAAGGCCTTATCAATACTACGGCCATCGCAAAGGATTACGGTATGAGTGCAGCGGCATTTAATAAATTACTCCACAAGCACAAAATACAATTCAAGCAGGGACGGCAGTGGTTCTTATACGCTGAATATCAAGGTCATGGATACACTGGATCTGAAACCACTAATATCAGATCAGAATATGACGAATTTGCAGTCATTGATACGAAGTGGACACAGAAGGGAAGAGCATTCCTGTACCGTTTCCTGAAGAAACAAGGCATCGTTCCTACAATGGAACGCCTGGATCTGTTTTCAGGCGCAGAGCCTAGTCAGCAGGCAGCTGCATAGCAGAAAGGGCATAGAAGTATGAAGAAACCACAAGTTATAAAGAATGGTGTATACTTTAAGTATAAAGGGACAAAGGATTCGGTAAATGAAATCTTTGTGGAACTTTTCGCTGGTACTGGAGGTATATTACTATGATGTTCAATTACAATCTGCTGAACAACCGCATCGCCCAGGTATGTGGATCACGGCAGGAGTTCGCAAGAAGACTGGGGATAAGCTTTGAGGAGCTGCAGGAAAGAATGTTAGGTAAAGATGGCGGTTTTCTAGCATCAGAAATGCAAAAAGGGATAGAAATTCTTTCTATCCCTATAACACACGCTGTAAAATATTTCTTTTAAGGCAGATTCTGCCTTTTTCATTTCATAAAATAATCATCATTTAAATCATTTATATAATCGGTTACCTTCTTTATACCATCTACATTGAGATCAGAGCATAATTCTACTATACGTCTAATACCATACCCAAATTCTTGCTCTATATTGTCATAACTAGTCATGCTATCATTGCCACATTCATCAGAATGATAATCGAAGGAGGTCATCTTCTTTTCTAGTAGATCTGTTAACGAAATATTGAAATACTTTGCTATTTCAGATGCTTCTTTTACATTAGGGTCATCTCTATTCTCCACTAATTTAATGATTCTCCGCAAATCTATATTTGTTTTTTTAGCAAGAATGCCATATGTCATGTCTGATTGCTGTACAAGATATTTTAAGTTATTAGAAAAATTATTATCTGAACGCCATCCCATAAGATAAGCTGGTGTTGTTTTCAATGCTTTTGCAAATGCCATAACTTTGGATTGTGGTATATCATTTTCGCCTGATTCTATTTTTGCTATTGTCGATCTTGATTTGTATCCTAACAAGTCAGCAAGGTCTTGTTGAGACATGCCTAATTCCTCACGTCTATTTCTTATATTCTCATATAGTTTTAACATGATCATTTCCTCCTACCCTAATACTATCATTTTGTTTATTTAAAATCAACAAAAAGTTATAAGTTTAAACAAAAGGTATTGATTTTAAATCACACTAATGTTATTATATTTGTGCAGTGATTAAAAATCACGCAAGGAGGTGGTTCTATGACTAACACTTTAGAATTGGAAATAGCTATTAAGCGTGCGGGTTATACAAAGCGTGAGGTGGCTGCTCGTATGGGCTTATCAGAAATGGGCTTGTATAAGAAAATCAATAATATTACTGAGTTTAAAGCTAGTGAAATAGATTTTCTATATAAGCTACTCCATTTAAAGGATAAGTCAATTTTTTTTAACTGAATGTTGATTTTTAATCACATACAGAAAGGAGGCCTAGAAATGGCAGAATTACAGATTTTTAAAAATGACGAGTTCGGCGAAGTGCGAACAACAATTATTGATGGTAAGCCTTATTTTTGCGGTAGTGATGTTGCTAAGACGTTAGGGTATTCAAATCCTAAAAAGGCTGTTACAGATCATTGCGAAGAAGATGGGGTAACAACTTGTTCCCTCACAGATTCATTAGGCAGAAAGCAGGAAGCAAAGTTTATTTCAGAAGGAAACGTACATCGTCTTATTGTATCAGCTTCCAATCAGAGTAGAAACAAAGATATTCAAAATAAGGCTAAAAAGTATGCAAGCTGGATATTTGATGAAATAGTTCCAAGCGTAAGAGCAAACGGTTATTATGCGATGCCGGGAGTACAAGTGCCAGATTTCAGAGATATTCCATTAGAAGCGTTGGCCAGCTATCAGAGGATTCAAAGAACTGTTATGAAAGACCTCGGCAAATCTCCAAAAGAAATTGCTACAGAATTTAAGAAAGTGTCATTGCAGTTTGGCATAATTCTTTCCGATAACTTCGATCAGCTGGCATTTGAGCAAGAAAGTTTGTTTTAAGGAATGAGCACATGGAAAAACTCTTTTACAGCAATAAGGATATCAGAGAGCTTTATGGAATCAGCAAAGCACAGGCCTATCGTCATATGCGACGAATGAGGGAAATCTATGAGATCGATGAGGAACGGCTGCCCCGAAGAGGAGTGCTGCCGGTCGCGATCGTAAAAGATTACTTCCATCAGGGCAAAAAGAAAAAGGATGCTTAATGTTTCGACCTCATTAAACATCCGCAGGAGAAATACCTGCACTATAAACACATCTATAGTATAGCAGGATTTCTCCTGATTATTCAAGGAGGAAATGAAAAATGAGTATAAATGAGAAACTCGTATCAGATATCATGTGCATTTCAGCATGTGTATACTGTATCGCCTATTATGCAAAGTGTCTGATCAGACACGAGAATCCCTTTCTTGAGGAGGTGGAAGAGTGAACCAGTTTCAGAGCCGGATGAAGGAAATCGGCATTTCAGTGAAAACATTATCCCAAAGACTCGGGATATCCAAAAAGGATATGAAGCATTATTTGAAGTATCCAGGAGAGATGGATTGCTTTGCCTATTGTGAACTATGCAAAGTTCTCGGAATCGATTTTAATGATATCCATAACTGTACTGCGATTTCCCCAAAAACTAAAGCTGTTGAATTTATGGAAACAAAACGCCTTGAATGGAAGCGGAATGCATTTAAACGCAGCTTGGAGCCTTATCATAGAGTTTATGAAGTTGAAGATAACAGAATGGCTGGATTGGATATTCTGGAAGGTGACATCGTAGTTTGCGATACACGCAAATGTCCTTCAGCTCCCTTAAAGGATATCATCATCTACTCAAATAATTCATCATCCAACAACCTTGGAGTGTATTGGGGACGATATGTGAGCCACTGGGTGATTGATGCTCCCGCAGAGAAACGTTGTAATCATGGCTGGATTAAAAGTATCACAGGCGTAGTATGCGCAGTCTACGACGCTGAGTATAAGCTGAAATGGGAACGGGATGTAGATACTCTACCAGCAGAAGTACAAGATACAGTAAATACGATACAAAGAGAGCCAAGTAACACTGGAGGCGTATGCGGTAAGAACCTCTTTGAGGTGAAATTATGTTGACTGCAGCACAGATCAAGGCGATAAATGAAAAGCATCGTAAGAGTAAGGACTATAAGCCCGCTACCAGAGAAATGTATGAGAAACATATTACTGACATGATGAAGAAAATATCAGATAAGGGCATCCAGGAGCTTTGCAGCTGTGCACAAATCATATGGATGCATGAATAGGAGGATAAGAGAATGAATACAGAGATTAAAGTAATAGTAGAAGCGCCGGATTTGGCAGCTTCTATAAGTAAATTGGCTGAAGCTATCGCCAACCACAAGATGCCGACAACGGTTTCCGGTAAGGAGCTAAAGAAAGCGATCACGCAGGCAACTCAGGAAGCTGTTGAGAGTAAACCAGTAGAAGAAATGTCACAGGTAGATATGGCGAAACCTGCTTGTGCAGAACCGTCGAAACAGGCCAAAGCGTCAAATGACAAAGTAGAACAGCCTAGTATGGAATTACCTCAGACATCAGAAGAAATCAGATTGGAGGATCTTCGTACAATGGGAGCGAAGCTGAAAGCGAAAGGCGTAGCTACAAAACAGGTCATCAGTAACATGGGATATGAAAAGCTCTCCGCTGTTCCCAAAGAGCGCTATGCTGAATTGAAAGCTGAATTTGAAAAGCTGCTGGTGAGTGCTAATGGCTGAGCATTCAAATAGGGCGCATGCCATTTTGAGCGCATCAGGCGCCCATAGATGGATGCACTGCACCCCTTCCGCTCGACTGGAAGAGGGATTCCCTAACAAAGAGACAGTTTATTCCAAGGAAGGAACAAAGGCTCACGAGCTTGCAGAGCAGCTGCTACGTGATTGGTATGCCCGGGACTTCCTAGGTGGTGCGCCTGATATAAGTAAGGATAAGGAGATGCAGGAAGCTGTCCTACCTTATGTTGAATATGTAGCTGAAGCATTTCTAAAAGCGCGACACGAATCAAAGGATGCAGTATTGTTTCTTGAGCAAAGGCTGGATATGCGCTCGATGATCCCGGAAGGCTTCGGTACAGGCGATGCTATCATCGTATCAGGAAACATCCTTCATGTCATCGACCTCAAATACGGAAAGGGAGTACGTGTCGATGCGCAAAATAATGAACAGCTGCGCTGCTATGGGATGGCAGCATTCGATATGTTTCAGGATCTGTATGAGGATATCGATACTATCGTGATGACTATCGTACAGCCAAGGTTAGACCATATCAGCACAGATACACAGACTTTATCCAACTTGCTTAGCTGGGTAGAACATGACTTGAAACCCAAGGCTAAAGAGGCTTTTGAAGGGACAGGTGCATTCAAACCGGGTGATCACTGTAGGTTCTGTAAGGCTGGAGCCGTATGCAGAGCAAGAGCTGAAATGAATCTGCAGATGGCAAAGGAAGAATTCCCTGATCCTGAATTACTTGGACTTGATGAAATTGCGCAGATTCTTCAACAGATCGAGCAGGTAAAAAGCTGGGTCGATTCTGTCATGAATCACGCCCTTCAGCAAGCTGAGCAGGGAGATATGATTCCAGGGTTCAAGCTGGTTGAAGGCAGATCTGTACGTGTTTATACGGATGAGGATAGGGTATTGGATGAGTTGAAACAGCAGGGATACCAGGAAGCATTACTTTACGAACCCAGAAAACTGCTGGGTATTACGAAAATGGAAAAACTGCTGGGGAAAAAGCTATTTAAAGATTATCTGGAGAAAGCAGGTCTGGTCATAAAACCAAAGGGCAAGCCTACCCTTGTACAAGAGAATGACAAACGTCCGGCAATCACACCAGATGCACTGAGAGATTTTGAAGATGTCAAATAAGGCGGCGAACCCGCAGGAGGAAATATAATGGCAAGAAGATTATCAGATACACGAGTTGTTACAGGAACAGTCAGATTGAGCTATGCTCATTTGTTTGAACCTTATTCTGCAACAGAAGGTCAGGAGAAAAAATACTCTGTCTCATTGTTGATCCCTAAGTATGATACTGCGACCATCAAGATAGTGAAGGATGCTATCGAAAAAGCTATTCAGGCAGGTATTTCAAGCAAATGGGGAGGCAAGCGACCGAAAAACTTAAAAACACCATTACGAGATGGTGATATCGAAAAGGATGATGATGTATACGCTGACCACTTTTTCATGAATGCGAACAACAAGCGTAAACCGGGGATCCTGGATAAATACAAGAACAAGATCGACGATCCGGATGAAGTGTATAGTGGATGCTATGCTTTAGCGTCAGTGACGTTTTATCCATATAATGCTAATGGAAATATTGGCGTAGGATGCAGCATCGACAACGTGATGAAGATGGATGATGGAGAGCCGCTCGGTAATGTACATACTGCTGAATCTGATTTTGGTGACATTGATCTGGACGACGGTCTGGATTAAGAGGATACGGCAATGACCAGAACAATGAGCATAGATATTGAAACGTATAGCTCTGTTGATCTGAATGATTGTGGGGTATATAGATACGCAGAGAGTGAGGATTTTGATATCCTCCTCTTTGCTTATTCCTATGATATCGGACGAATAGAGGTCATCGAACTTGCATGCGGTGATGAGTTACCGGATAAGGTCATCAGTGATCTGTGCGATACATCGGTTATCAAAAAAGCTTATAATGCACAGTTTGAAAGGGTGTGCTTATCTAAGTATCTCGGTGTGAGATTAGAACCTTCACAATGGCGCTGTACGATGGCACATGCGGCGATGTGTGGTCTTCCCGGCTCCTTGTCTAAAGTAGCTGAAGTATTGAAGCTGAAAGAGCAAAAAATGAAGGCAGGCAAGGAATTGATCAAGTTCTTCTCTTGTCCATGCAAACCAACAAAAAAGAACGCCGGTCGAACGAGAAACTATCCTTACCATGACATGGAGCGCTGGAAAGTATTTGTAGAGTATAACCGTCAGGATGTCGCTACAGAAATGGAAATCGCAAAATTCTGTGAGCAATATCCTATATCCGATTTTGAAAAGAGGATATATACGGTAGATCAGAAGATAAATGATACAGGGATACGTATCGATACAGAATTAGTAGACAGTGTCCTTACTGAGAATGGATTTTATATCAATCGATTAGAAATACGCGCTAAACAAATCACAGGTTTGGATAATCCGAATAGTCTTGCGCAGCTGAAGTCATGGATCAAGAGTAAAGGCCTCGCTATCACCTCACTGACTAAGGATGACGTTACAGAACTGATAAAAACGGTGCGGGATCCAGACGTAAAAGAGGTCTTGAAGATACGTCAGGAGATGGGGAAGACGTCTGTCAGCAAATACGAAGCTATGGATAGGGCTGTATGTGACGATGGTAGAGTAAGGGGTGTCTTACAATATTATGGCGCTAATAAGACCGGAAGATGGGCTGGAAGATTGATACAAGTGCAAAATCTCCCCAGAAACAGCATAAAGGAATTAAATGAAGTAAGGGACATGGTGATAGAGGAAGATTTTGAGACATTAGAATGCTTGTATGATAGTGTATCCGATATTTTTTCACAGTTGATAAGGACTGCTTTCATCCCTTCAGACGGCAATGCCTTTGTTATCAGTGATTATTCTGCAATCGAGGCACGTGTGATTGCTTGGCTGGCTAAAGAAAGCTGGAGAGAAGAGGTCTTCCAGACACATGGGAAGATCTATGAAGCCTCTGCAGCCCAGATGTTCCATATCCCGATCGAACAGGTGACAAAGGATTCTGACTATCGTAAAAAGGGAAAAGTCGCTGAATTGGCACTTGGATATCAGGGGGCTAAGGGGGCATTAGCTAAGATGGGCGGCGAAAAAATGGGACTTACAGATAAGGATATGGGTGAGATCGTGTCTGCATGGCGGAAGGCGAACAAGAACATCGTGAAACTATGGAAGGATGTTGAGGATTGTTGTCGCGAAGCGATCGAGAATCAAAGTCATACTACGATTGGCAGGTACGGTGTAGGCTTTATCGGCTATCAGGGAAACCTGATGATTCATCTTCCATCAAAACGTTCGCTCGTATATCAGCAGGCACGTGTAGAGAATGGAAAGATAAGCTACATGGGAATGAATCAAATGAGCCGAAAGTGGGAAAAGACAGACACATATGGAGGTAAGTTGGTGGAAAACATCGTGCAGGCTATCGCGCGTGATTGTCTTGCCCTGACGATGCAGCGATTGCAAGATGCCGGCTATCAGATCGTTATGCATATCCATGATGAGGTGGTAATCGAAGTGCCAAAAGCTACAGCAGAGGCTGACCTAAAGCTGATAAAAGACATCATGGACACATCCATATCGTGGGCCGATGGATTGAAGCTGAACGCTGAGGCGTTTATATCAGAGTATTACAAGAAGGATTAGAACGATGAGGTGCTGCCTATGAGAAATTTAAAAATAAGTGTTGGTAAGTCCAGATATGAAAAGAGCTGGAAGAATATAGATATCACATGGGAAGAATTGAAAAACAAGCTGTGTAAACCTTTTATCACACACGAGACTGTGGAAGAATACAAAAAATTTTCTAAGTCAGAAAAAGAAAAAGTAAAGGATATCGGTGGATTCGTTGGCGGTCATCTGAAGGGTGGGAGAAGAAAATCAGAAAACGTTTTATGTAGAAGCATCCTGACTTTAGATGTGGATTATGCGACCGTCACTTTCTGGGATGACTTGATTGAGTTATATGACTTCACATGTTTGATATATTCCACACACAGCAGCACAGTTGAGAAGCCGAGATTACGTCTTATCATCCCACTCACTAGGGATGTGTCTGCGGATGAGTACGAAGCTATCGCAAGAAAAATAGCAGGAATGCTTAATATAGAATTATTCGATGATACGACTTATCAAGCGTCAAGGTTGATGTATTGGCCAAGCTCTTCTAAGGATGGCGAGTATATTTATAGGATACAGGATGATGGCATCCTTTTGAATCCTGACGAAATACTTCAAAGCTATTCCGACTGGAAAGATATCAGCTTTTGGCCGCAGTCAAGCCGAGAGCAGGAGCATATCAAAAGGAATAATAAAAGACTTGGGGATCCACGAGAAAAGCCGGGAATCATAGGCGCATTCTGTAGGACTTATTCAATAGGAGATGCCATCAGTCACTTTCTGACAGATGTCTATGAAACAACGGGAAGGGATGACAGATATACCTATATTTATGGTTCATCTGCTGCAGGGCTTGTATTGTATGATGACCTGCTCGCTTATTCTAATCATGCGACGGATCCGGCAAATGACGGAAGCAGCCACAATGCTTTTGATTTGGTAAGGATACATAAATATCGTGAGCTTGACGAGGATGCAAAGACAGGTACTCCCGTAAATAAGTTACCTTCCTATATCGCGATGACAGAGTTCGCGAGAGAAGATGAAGAAACTGCCAGAACGATGGGGAAGGAACGCTTTGAGGAAGCACAGGACGATTTCGATGGCATAGACATAAAATCGACGGAAGCTGTTTATGCTTTGCTAGAAAAGAATAAAGCAGGTGTAGTATCATCGATCAGCAATGTTGTCACTATTCTGGAGAACGATCCTAACCTGAAAGATGTATTCGCATACAATGAATTTGATTACCGGGATGTAGCTTTACGGAATCTTCCTTGGCGAAAGATCGGCATGTCCCGTTCTGACGAGGCGCTGCGTGATCGCGATGATGCGAATCTACGACTATATTTAGAAAAGATGTATGGTTTCACTGGTGAAAAGAAAATAAAGGATGGCCTAGGAACTGTCATCGAAAAGAATAGGATCCATCCAGTTAGGGAATATCTCGATACCTGTGTATGGGATAGGGTATCCCGTATAGATACCCTACTGATTGATTATTTAGGAGCTGCTGATACGCCGTATGTGCGTGCAGTGACCAGAAAGACGCTGTGTGGTGCAATAGCTAGAATCTACCAACCCGGTATCAAGTTCGATACTATGCTGACATTATGCGGACCGCAGGGAATCGGTAAGAGCACGATTTTTAACAGACTTGGTGGTAAATGGTATAGCGATTCCCTTACAGCTGTTTCTGGTAAGGAAAGCTATGAGCAGCTTCAGGGATGCTGGATCATGGAGATAGGGGAATTATCCGCTATGAAGAAAGCTGAAACAGAAGCAATAAAAAATTATCTGTCTAAATGTGAGGACCGGTATAGACAGGCGTACGCAAGCCGTTCAGAGGCTTTCCCACGCCAGACGATATTTATAGGAACAACGAATCAAACGCAGTTCCTGAAGGACGAAACAGGGAATAGAAGATTCTGGGTAGTGGATGTTACAGGCAAGTGTGAAAGGAATCTGTTTGACGAGCTTACTCCAGAAATGGTCAGTCTGCTATGGGGCGAGGCTAAAGAGTTGTATAAGGCAGGCGAGAGGCTCTATCTAAGTAAAGATGAGGAAGTATTAGCCAAAGCAGCACAAGAGCAGCATGCGGAAGAAGATGCAAGGCTAGGTATGGTACTGCGGTATCTGGATATGGAATTGCCCGGGGATTGGGATAAACTGAACTTATACGAGCGTCAGCAATATATCGAAAGTTATGATGAGGAGGCAGATCATCCCGGTTGTCATAAACGCAACAAAGTATGTGCTGCAGAGATATGGTGCGAATTATTCGGGAAGAACAAGGCTGATATAGAAAAATACAAGACGAAAGAAATTAACGCGATGCTCTCCAGTTTGAATGGATGGGAATACCAGGGATGTATGAAATTCAAGGCTCCATATAAAACACAGAGGGGGTTCAGACGAAAATTTGATGACCCTGAATTGCCATTCTAAAAGGTAACATCACAGGAAAAAAAGGTAACATCCGGTTACATGAAAAGGTAACAAGGTAACATGAGGTTACATTTGATGTAACCTTCAAAAAGCCTTTATTTAAAGGCTGAAACGCAAAAGGTAACAAGGTAACATCAAAATCCTTATAAAGATAAAAAATAGCATTTAGGACGTATACACATACGTCCTGTACGTCCTAACACGCGTATTATACACATATACGAGAAGTTGTGTTACCTTGTAACTTTGTAACCTTGAAAGGAAATCGAATAGGAATGATCGAAAATGACGTAGAAAAATACTTGGTAGGTAGAATCGCGAAAATCGGGGGCATGGCATGGAAATTGACAAGTCCAGGTATTTCCGGAGTACCGGATCGGATAGTGATATATCATGGTAAATTGTACTTTGTCGAAACGAAACGACCCGGGAGTAAAATGAGAAAGCTGCAGGAATACAGAAGAAAAGAATTAGGCAGGCAAGGCTTTGATGTGATATGCCTGGATAGTAAAAAAAGGGTTGATATATTCATTGACGAAGTGAAAAGAGGTGATGGCAAATGAAATATGTTCCACATAGATATCAGAAATTTGCTGAAGACCATATCATAGAGCATCCCAAATGCGGATTGTTCCTTGATATGGGACTTTAGGTAAGACCAGTATCACGTTAAGCGCGATAAACGATCTTATATATGATTTTTTACATAAGCAAGGTTTTGGTAATTGCACCAATACGCGTTGCTGATCTGACGTGGGAGGCGGAGATACAGAAGTGGGACCACCTCCAGCATTTACAGCTTTCAAAAATAATAGGTACAGCTGCACAACGGAAGAAAGCTATTTTACAAGATGCTGATATCTACACAGTGAATCGTGAAAATGTGCAATGGCTTGTTGAATATATGGGCAATAGATGGCCGTTTGATATGGTCGTAATTGACGAATTATCAAGCTTCAAAAATCCTAAGGCGAAAAGATTTAAAGCCTTGAAACGTGTCATGCCAAAAGTATCCAGATTAGTTGGCTTGACTGGGACTCCTGCGCCTAGAAGCTTTACTGATCTATGGCCGGAGCTTTATCTGATGGATCGTGGAGAGCGTCTGGGCTATACGCTAACTGAATTCAGGAACAGGTATTTCAAAGCAGGTAAGAGCAATGGGCATATCGTCTATGAATGGCTCTTGCTTCCAGGGGCAAAACGACGAATCTTCGATGCAATCGGCGATATCTGCATGAGCCTGAAAGCTGAGGACTGGCTTACTCTTCCTGCGAGAACGGATATCCGTATCGATATCAAACTGCCGGATAAGGTTTTAAATGGATATAGAGAGTTTGAGCGTGAAAAGATACTAGAATTAGAGGATGATCACACGGTAGTAGGTGCAAATGCCGGAGTCGTTCTTGGAAAGCTATTACAGTATTCCTCAGGTATGATCTATGATGATAGCCATGAGCCAGTAAGCGTACATGCAATGAAGCTGGAAGCATTAGAGGAACTCGTAGAAGCTGCAAACGGTAAACCTATTATGGTGTTCTACTACTTTAAGTTTGACTATAAAAGAATCAGTAGATATTTTCCGTCTTTGAATGTAAAAGGGCTGAATAATCAACAGGATGTAGCTGATTGGAATGACGGAAAAATTGATATGCTGTTAGTCCATCCGGCTTCTGTAGGACACGGCTTGAATCTTCAGGAGGGCGGTAGCATTATCGTTTGGTATACTCTTCCTAATTGGAATCTGGAGCTATATCAGCAGGCAAATGCCAGGCTGCATCGTCAGGGACAGAAACAGGTGGTGTATGTCTATCATCTGATTGCGAATGGTACTGTGGATGAGACCGTCCTGCAGTCATTGAGGGATAAAGATACATCACAGCAAGCACTCATGGATGCATTAAAAGCAAGAATAAAGGAGAAGAACTGATATGGGGATGAAAAAATGTATTAACTGTAAATACTTCAATACGCACGGTAAACATAATGGACGGGGACTGTACTATTGCGACCATGTCTGTGCACGAAAAAATACAGATAATGATTTCGTATGTTACGGACACCCAGATAAGCCGATCATAACTCGGGCACCTCACTGGTGTCCGTTGAATGGAAGATGAATGAGCAGGAGGAGCATATATGAGATACACGGCATTAGCAAAGAAGTATAAAGTAGAAATCGATAAAATAAGGGTGACAGGATACGACGCTTATGTGTTACATGAAGCCAATCTCCTATTGTTATTCTACACAACTGAAGAACTGCAGCAGTATCTGGAAGAGGTGTATTGATGAAATCAAAGAAAGAGAAGCGAAGAGATAAAGAAATCTGCAAGGACTTTTATAACAAATGCCGGAACTATCATAGAAACTTGTCTAAGATAGAAATGAACCGGTTGAAATATGATGAGATAATGAATGATATGTATGGGGTCAGCTCAGTCGTGATGAAGGATGTCATCATTGAAAATGCCGGTGATCCAAGTCATGTATGGGATCATTACCTGGTTGAAAAGAAGGACGAGCTATTGTTAGAGAGAGCCGCATTGCTGTACGATACAATAATCGTGAACAAAGTGCTGAATAATATTGCTGATGGAGAAGTGGTTGACATGATTACTGAGTGTTATATTGACAGAAACAAAAGACATGATGATATAGCGTATAATCATAATCGAAGTAAGCCCACGATGTATTCTGATATGAACAGAGCGGTCCTAATTCAGTTAAAAAATAAAAGTCTTTACTGAGTAAAGGGTTTTCCGTGGTATTATGATAGCATGGAAAGAACAGGAAGATACCTCTTGTTCAAGAAAAAGCGGCCTGCAATGCAAATGTACGCAGTGTATTGCTAAATATCCTTTCCTAAAGGCGATTGTCCGTACAAATAATCGCCAGTGACATATGCGTGGGTAGGACTGGCTTAACGGCGGTATGTCACAATGAAATGAATATCAACATAGGGAAGGGCCTCATACTAATGAGAAAACCTGTTAGATATATTGGTTGCCCTGGTGGCAGAATAACCAAAAGAAAAAGCGGTAAGGAATCCTAAGCGGACTTGCCAGCGTAAAGCGTCTGAAAAGGGCGCTTTTAATTTACCTCTCTTTGTAGTATGATAATGCTAAAGGATGGTGGACAAAATGATAAAGAAAGCAGCTGATTATATCACAATCCATTTTAATCGGATCGTTGGAGAGAAAGAGCGAAATGAGATTGAGAAAACAATGTATGATTTGAAAAGAACCAATTATTTAGTAAAGCAGGTGGATAAGTCATGTATACGTATTTATCTGAGCGAAGGAGAAAATGCTTCTCAATTGATAGGCATTTTAGACAAAGAACTAAATAAATTATATTCAGAACGAGAGTTCAGTGTGATTGGAATGGGATCCGAGATAGAATATCATTGATGGAATAACGCACCTAATGAGGTGCTTTTCTTTTACCCAGGAAGGAGCGTGATAAGATGCCGAAGAAACCGGATGAGCGTATTGAACCAGCCAAGCAGATGTATCTTGACGGTATGAAATTGATCGATATAGCGAAGCAGCTGGATCTGCCAGAAGGGACTGTTCGGCGTTGGAAGTCAACCCACAAATGGGATAGCGAGCGTTCGGATAAAAAGGATGCGAACGTTCGGAAAAAACGAGGAGGCCAGCCAGGCAATAAGAATGCCACTGGACCACCTGGTAACCGCCATGCAGAGAAGCATGGTTTTTTTACGAAATGGCTGCCGGAAGAAACGATGGCGATCATGGATGAAATCCACGGTGACGATCCTCTTGATCTTCTATGGGACAACATCCAGTTGCAATACATTGCCATTGTGCGTGCCCAGAAGTTGATGTATGTTAAAAATCAAGAAGATAAGACCAAAGAGAAGATAGAGTACAAGGATGGAAATATCATAGGTGAAAAATGGGAAGTACAGCAGGCATGGGATAAACATGCGACTTTCATGTCGGCGCAGAGTCGTGCTATAGGTACTTTGTTGAGACTCGTGAAGGAGTATGATGAACTGCTCCACAAGAACTGGGATACGGCCAGTGAAATACAGAAAGCACAGCTAGCACAGATCAGAGCGCAGACAGATAAGCTTACCATATCAAAAGGCGATGATGAACAGCTTTCAAAAGTGGATAAGATCCTGGAGGAGATGCAAAAAGATGCTGAGCGAAAAGCAGGCTGAATTCATTCGTGAAGGGAATCATCGCTGGAACTTCAAGATAGGTGCCACCGGTACTGGTAAGACTTATCTGGACTTTACTTATCTGATACCACAGAGACTGCGGGAGCGACATGGAAAAGAAGGCTTGAATGCTCTGATAGGTGTTACACAGCAGACAGTCGAACGTAACGTGCTGGAGCCGATGCGTGAACACTGGGGACCTGACTTAGTTGGAGATATTCGGAAGGGAACCAATAAAGTCCATCTATTCGGTGAGGATGCTTACGTATTGGGGGCTGAGAAGATAAGCTCTGTTGCAAGGCTGCGTGGTTCCACATTGAAATATTGCTACGGTGATGAAACAGTAGATTGGAACAAAGAGGTCTTTCAGCTGCTGAAATCACGATTGAGGACTGGATATAGCCTGTTTGATGGCACCGGGAACCCACAGCACCCAAAGCACTGGCTGAAACGATTCATCGACAGTGATGCAGATGTGTACTGTCAGCAGTATAAGTTGGATGATAACCCATTCCTTCCTGATGAGGTCAGAGAAGAATTGAAAAAGGAATATTTTGGTACTGTAGAGTATAACCGTTATATCCTTGGAGAATGGTGCAATGCTGAAGGACTGATATTCAAACCATATGCAGATAATCCAAAACTCTGGGAAGTAGAGATACTTCCTTTTTTTCAGATGGTTAATATCGGTCTGGATATCGGAGGTACGAAATCACATTCCACGCTCGCAGCTACAGGGATAGCACCGGCTTACAGCTCTATCTGCACTTTCTTGGAAAAGAAGATCACTCATGCGAAAGGTACGATCGATACGGTAAGTATCTGCCGAGCATGTGTGGAAATGATACAGCTCTGCATCCTGGAGGGATATTATCCTGCCTATATCTTCGTTGATAATGCGGAACAGGTCATCCTGAACAGTATCAGAGGATATGTGCAGCGAGCCGGGTATACGACGGTCGTGTGGGATTGCAAAAAGGTAGAAGGAAAAGATAGGATACTTGTCTATAACCTGCTGCTCGGTCAGAAACGTATGCTATTCCGAAATGTACCGACCGTATCAGAGGCGCTGGCTACGGTCCTTTACGACGAGAAAAAGGATGAGGATGCTATCCTGGATGATTTTACTACGGATGTCGATAGCTTCGATGCACATTTCTACAGTTGGAGCTTTTTCATGGATTACATTACCGCATTCAGATAGGAGGGATGCTATGAAGAACGTTTATGAGGTTCTAAAGGATTTGGGGCATGAGATTCCGGAAGAATTACAACAGTATTACGGAAACATCGAATACTGGAAACAATGGTGGCAGGGATATGTGCCGAAATTCCATCAATACAAGGTGACCAATATTGAAAAAGAATTGATGACAATGAAACGTAGATCCTTGAAAATGGCGAAAAAGGTATGTGAGGACTGGGCAAACCTACTTTTGAATGATAAGACCACGGTGATCATCGATGAGACGGTGGATGTGGGCACTGATGGAAAAGATGATAGCAAAGATAATAAAATAAACGAATCTCAGAAATTCGTCACCGGTGATGAAAATGAACAGGCTGGAGGCGTTTTTGGATTGTCTAAGTTCTGGAAGAATGGCAACAAGACCGTAGAAAAAGAGTACGCTCTTGGAACAGCTGCATTCATCCTTGTACCACACAAAGCAAAAGTGTTGAAAGGGAAGCTGACAGCAGAGAGTGTAAAAATCAACTGCATCAAGGAAGCCTGCTGTATCATACCATTATCATGGGATGGTGATGATATTACGGAATGCGCATTCGCCAGCAGCAAACAGATATCAGGAAAGTCTTATATGTACCTGCAGGTCATGCTGCAGCTGGAAGATGGCCGCTACAGGGTGGAAAATCATTACTATTTGAAAAGCGGCGATTCATATGGGCCGGTCAGCATCAATCCAAAAGGAGAAGCACTATGGTACATCCTTCCTGCGAAGCCCTTCTTCATATTGACACCTAACATCGAAAACAATATCCTAGAAACGACTCCGATGGGGATATCTGTATTTGCGAATGCGATAGACCAGCTTCAGGCATGTGACATCGCCTATGACAATATGTATACAGATTTCATTCTAGGCCGCAAGAAAGTGTTCATGAGTCAGGATGTCATCAGTACAGAGGATGTTTCTGTGATGGGAAGCGACGGTAAACCGAAGCTTGATAGCAATGGAAAACCTGTTATCATCAAGAAGCCAATGGCTGGGGAAGCAATCGAACAGAGTATGTTTGTCAATGTCGGACAGCAGATGCCGACAACAGATAGATTCTTCCAGGAATACAATCCATCCCTGCGTGTGGAAGAGAATAAGAACGGTATCCAGTTTGCACTGAACTTGCTCTCCTCAAAGGTAGGGTTTGGTCAGAACAAGTATCAATTCAGTATACAAACGATGGCAACGGCTACTGAGGTCAAAGCAAGCAGCAAGGATCTGACAGAAAGTGTATGGAAGCAGCGTGTAGTGATACAGGATGTCTTGACCGAAATGACACGTTCGATTCTCACTATTGGAAGGGATCTTTGTGGAAAACCAGTGAATCCAGATGCTAAGATCACGGTGAAATTCGACAATACGATGTTCAATGATGAAGAGGCAGAAAAACTCATGGACATGCAGCTGGTGAGCGCCGGTATCATGCTGGAATGGGAATGGCGTGTAAAGTGGCTGGGTGAAACTGAAGAACAGGCAAAAGAGATACTAAAATCAGCGAATAAAGAAAAAGGCATCACCTATGAGGATGATTGATGCTGGATCCGTATTATCTTGCGCATTGTACTGATGAAATAGAAGTCTTATTCGCTGACCTGGAAACAAGTATACTGGAAGATATCGCCAGACGGATACACGAAAATAAATACGAAACGACAAGTACCACACAGTATCAGTTGAATCGTGCGAAGGCACTGGGACTACATGATTCTGAAATCAAGAAGCAGATTGCCGATATACTGAAAATCAGTGAACAGCGTGTTTCAGAAATCATATCCAGTGCAGCATATGAGGCGGTTGAGTCGGATAATCTGATATTCAAAGAGGCATACGATAGAAAGCTTATAAATACATTCAACTATGACAAAGCCAATCTGAGCAAGCTCATCCTGAAGGGTATCAATGCTACGAACGGAGAGATCCGTAATATCTGTAAGACCACAGCAAAGACAGCGAGGAAGCTGCTCATCTCTTCACTTGATCAGACATACCTAGGAATACAGAGTGGAGCTTTCAGCCAGCAGGAAGCTGTAGGCTTTGCTGTTGATAAGGTTACCAAAACCGGCCTGCAGTGGATCGATTACCAAAGCGGTACACACAGACGTCCGGACAGCGTGATACGCAATGCAATACGTTCCGGTGTCAATCAGACCGCTTGTAAGTGTCAGGAAAAAAACTTCGACGATCTGGGAGGGAATCTGGTTGCTACGACGTCACATGTAGGAGCACGTCCGGAGCATGCAGCATGGCAAGGAAAAGTATTCTGGTGGAAAAAGAAATACAAGAACTATCAAAATTTTGAACAAGCCACCGGCTATGGTACCGGAGCAGGTCTTGGAGGATGGAACTGCCGACATAGCTTCTTTCCATACTTTGAAGGATTATCTAATATGCCATTTGAGCATTACAGCAATGCTGAGAATGATGCACGATATGAGCTTGATCAGGAACAGCGTTATAATGAGCGTAAGATCCGTGAATGGAAGCGCAGGCAGGCTGTAAATAAGGCTGGTGGTGTGGACAACACCAGAGAAGCAAGGAAAGTCAGGGAATGGCAGAAACGTCAGGAAGACTTCCTGAAAGCACATCCTGATATGAAGCGTAATTACGCTAATGAAAAGATTGAGAAGCGCACTATCACGATTAAAGAAACGACAGTAAGGAAAAACGATAATCTGCTGAAAGGATATGAAAAAGCGGTGAATAAAGGCGATATTTCTTCTTTTATCACTTTTGATACATATAGAACAATAGCTGAAAATATCGAGAAAGAACTTATCGGGTTAAAGGCAAAAGGTGGTATAATAGTATCAGGATATAAAACGCATTTCATCGATCGCATCATAGGTCAATATGAAAGCAGCAATGAGCCTGTAAAAGGTATGAGAAAAGGTGTTAGTATTCAGAGTGTCAAGAATGCGCTTAAGCAAGGAACGATGAAGACTAAGACAGACAAGAAAACAGGAAAGAAGAGTATAAATTATATCACTGATGAATGCATCGTATCCGTGAATCCGGTGACAAAAATATTGATTCAGACAACACCGAAAAAGTAGAGAGGAGATTCTTATGGTTTTAAATGATAAAGAAATTGATTTCATTAAGAAAAATATCACAGATGCTGAATCTCTGTTAAAATCTGTTGATCCGAATGATTTGATAGAGGCATTACACGATTTCACTGTTTTCACAATGGATGAGAATGATGATATCACAGATATTGGGCGTCAAGCAGAACGTATTATCGATAAAATAGTATACAGTGATTAAGCACTCGTGATGGGTGTTTTTTTTCTAATACCTGAGAGAGGGCGAGATAATGTGTAAACATGCATATATCAAGAAACAGCGAATCTATTATGATAAAGGATGCAGGGTCATACGGGAATATGATACCTGCATTTTTTGTGGCCGCAAGACAGAAGAACGTCTCAGCTATATGAATGATCCACCGAGGCGGAAGCTACCGTATTTCGGACCACATTTACAATGACCTGAGCATGTCATATAAACTGCATCATCACTCAATGGCAAGAGATATAAACTGCCAGCCTATTCCGGAGAGAACCGGATATAAAAAACACAGGAGGAAATAATGGAATTTTTAAAAGAATTTTTAGGTGATGATCTGTATACTCAAGTTGAAGCAAAGCTAAAAGGCAATGATAAAGTGAAACTTGCCAATCTAGCCAGTGGAGAATACGTGTCAAAATCTAAATACGACGATGAAATCAAAGCCAAGGATACAAAGATTACAGAGCTCTCCGACACTGTCAAAAAATTCGATGGTGTGGATGTAGCGAAGCTGCAGCAGGATGTAAAGGACTGGGAAAAGAAATACCAGGATGACCTAACATCTGCTAAGAAAGAAGCGGCTATCAAACTGGCGATTGCGGAGGCGAAGCCAAAGAGTGAAAAAGCACTGATGGCTTTTCTGGATACTGACATCGTAAAACTGAACGAGGATGGCACAGTTACCGGATTGAAAGAGCAGCTGGAAAATATCAAAAAAGACAACGGTTTTCTCTTTGAAGATGATGATCCACAGAACGTGAATCTCGGAGGAAAGCATGACAATAAACCAGAAACAAAAGAATCGACTTGGGAATCTGCCCTTGACGATCACTATGGCAAAGAATAGGAGTGATGAATAGATGCCATTAACATTAGCACAGGCAAAGGTCGGTATGGCCGACAAAGTAGACCAGATGGTCGTAGATGAGTTCCGACGGGACTCTTTTCTTTTAGACAAATTGATTTTCGATAATGCAGTTTCACCGGGTACCGGTGGCAGTACGATGACATACGGGTACATGCAGCTGCTCACCCCTTCCACCGCTGAAGGACGTAAATTAAACGAAGAGTACAAACCGGGCGAGGCCCTGAAAACTAAGAAGAATGCTGATATCAAGATCTTTGGAGGTAGCTTCCAGGTAGACCGTGTACTTGAAGATACAGCTGCAAAATCTGAGATAGCATTCCAGCTGCAGCAGAAAACGAAAGCAGCTTCAAACAAGTTTCATTACGATTTCATCAATGCGGATTCCACAAACAAGGAAACTGATTTTGACGGATTGGAGAAGCTGGTAAAGGGAACGAGTACAGAGTACATCCCTACAACAGCTATCGACCTTTCAGACGAAACGAAGATTGCAGCAAACAGCAAGAAATTCGTATTTGAACTGGACCAGTGGCTGGGGACATTGGATGGACGCCCGGACATGTTGCTCATGAACCGCCGTATGAAAACAATCATGAGCGCAGTCGCTCGTGAACTGAAATATTTCACGCAGACAGAAGACGCTTTCGGCCGCAAGGTTGACAACTATGACGGCATTCCTATGGTAGACATGGGTGAGTATTATGACGGTTTGACCACTGTTCCGTGCGTAGCTACAGACACATCCGGAGAAACCTCTATCTATGCTGTCAAGATCGGTCTGGACGCCTGCCACGGCATCAGTCCGAAGGGAGAAAAGCTCATCAAAACCTATCTTCCGGATATGAAAGCACCGGGAGCTGTAAAGACTGGTGAAATCGAAATGCTGGCAGGTATCGTGCTGAAGAACAGTAAGAAAGCCGGCGTCTTCCGCAAGGTGAAGATCTCTGCTCCGGTAAGTGTAGTGAAATTAGCAAAGGGCAGCCTCGGTACTGCAGGGGATAAGACGATCACCGGGTTAGAGGCAGGAAAGACATACCGTGTCCAGAACGCATCTACTGTGAAGTTTACTGCTGCAGATGGAACTCTTACAGAGGAAGCGGAAAAGGCTGCTCTTGGCGAAGGTATCACAGCTGTCACAGGGCTGACGAACGGTCGCATCTATCTCGTAGAGGAAGTGTAACAGGAGGTAACCATGATCACATATCCGCAGTATCGGAATTGCGGTGGTTCTCTTGATGAATATGAATTCGGTCAGCTGGAGCCCGGTGTATGCCGGCTGATCGATTCGTATATCAAGAACAACATTCCGTATTGGAAGGTCAGGAAGCTGTCAGAATACGATATCGATTTCAGCGATGTCATTGCGATGCAGGTAGACTTCATTGCAGAGAATGGTGGAAAAGCTGCATTGAACGGCAATTCCGATTTCAACATAGCTGCAGTAACAACAAAAGGATTCAACTACCAGATGAAAGGAAAACAGGTACCTATGTTCAACAATGTTCCGTTATCACCAATGATGGTCACAGAGTTACGGGATCTGCTACGGCAGGCAGGACTGTTGACAATGTGCTTATGATACGTTCACCTAGGTTTATCCGACCTCATAGGATACTCATCAGAAACAAGGTGGATGAGTTAGATGGCGAGGCAAAGTATCAGACCACGACTGTAAATCATGTGTGCGTAGATGCTGCATATGGAATGAAGCAATCGCAGAAAGGCATCCAGCCTGCAGGTGATCTATTGGTCATTATAGATATGAATGATCTGGTGGCCTTTGAAGGAGCTAAAAAGCGTACATACAAGGAGCCACTGGTGTTTGATTCAATGGAGGATACAGAAGCGTTCTTCACCCTGCGTCCGGATGTGGACCTTATCGTATATAAAGGTCATGAATATACCGTAAATAGCGTCGGTGAGGTCAATCCGGTAAGTGATGAACCTGATTTTCTGGAGATCATCGCAAATGAGTAGATTTGAATTCTATGAGGCTAAAGTAAAAGCAAGACTGAACAGCCAGACAAAAAGGGCAAGACGTCTTCTAAAAAGTGAGATCATCAAGGATACAGAGAAATTTGTTCCGATGCAGAGTGGCTATCTGAAGAACTCCATCACGAACAGCATCCAGAGCGATGATGACTTTATCATCTACAACACACCGTACTCCAGATTTTTATACTATGGGTACGTGATGGTGGGAAAGATAACACATCGTCCTTGGGCAAGGCGTGGAGAAACAAAGGTCAAGACTGAAAAAAAGTTGAATTTTGGAAAGGTTCATCCGATGGCCTGTTCCCACTGGTTTGAACGCTCAAAGGCTCTGTATAAAGAAAACTGGTTGAAAATAGCAAAGAAGGTGTATGGGAATGGTCGATAGAAATAGTGTAACTCCACAGGAGAATACGCAGGTCATTGAAAGCCTGTATATGTATCTGCAGGCATTGAATATCGGTGTACCGATATCGATTGAGTATCTCACGGACAAAACTCCGGCGATGGCAGTGAAGCAGGTATCCACTGCTTACAAGACGAAGATGAATATCATAGGCGGCTATGATGCAGAGCTGCCATTTGCCATCTATCACAGAGCAAAGGTCAATGATCCCAACAGCATATTGGCAATCACGAAGCCGTTGAACATCATGGCAGAAATCTTCGATATGGAAACGGAGAATCATTTTCCGAACCTCAGCCTGCCAGGCTATGTGCCTGTGAAGATAGAAATGGTATCGACTCCTGCAGATGATACAGGGAAAGAAAACAACACGGCCACTTTTATGGCTATGTACAAGCTGACATACAAGAAGAAATCAAAATACAGTTAGGAGGTATTATATGTCACAAACAACAGGAATCGCAACTCGTAATGAGCTGCTGTCATTCATGAATACCGGCACATCAGATGCACCTAAATGGTGCCTGATCGGGGAAGGGTTCAGTGAGTTGACGGAGAATCTGAACGCTAAGACGAAGGACAGTCACTATATCCATCAGGTGTCCGGAACCTCATCCGTCATCGGCTATGCGCCGACATTCGATTTTACTGCAGAGTTGGATAAGGCTGATGATGTTACTACGTATATTGCAGAAATCGGTCGTAACAGAAAGGTCGGAGCAGATTGTGAAACAGATATCGTCAATGTTTATACCTGGATTGCAGGTAAGACGCCGAAAACGATGGTTGCATATAAGCAGCATATCACTATCAAAGTAGATAACAGTGGATCTGGAGCCGCCGGTGATGCGATGGCACTGTCTGGCTCACTGATGTATAAAGGCGATGCCATAAAAGGTGAATGGAATCCGGAAACGAAAACATTTACTGCGGATGCCGAAGTAACACCAGTGGAATAGGAGGATAACGATGAGCAAATTTACATTCGACAAGAAAGAGCCGAAACTGCTGAAGCTGGAGATCGAAGGGAAGATCTTCCGACTCAATCCATATTCACTGACAGTTACGAAGGCTGCAGAGAGATTCACAAGATGTCAGGAACCGATCATCAATGCTCTAAAGAAAAAAACCAACGAGAAGGAATTGGATAGGCTCGTGCTTAGATCCTGCGAACTTGTAAGGGAGACAGTGAACAGAATGCTGGGGAAGAATGCGTATGAAAAAATATTCTCCGGAAGAACAGTCGATTTTCAAGAGCATCAGCAACTGATGACTTTTATCTTTGAAGAGATCACTGCTTTCTGCCAGGTTAATCCGAAACCACGTCGTGAACCTTTTGCTTGATGATGCACCTGATCACATCACAGTATGTGGTCAGGTCATCCCTATCCAGACTGATTTCCGTACGTGGATTCGATTTGAAAATACGATGTTGGAAGATTGCGACAATGAAGAACGATTCAAAGCCATCCTTGATGTTACGAATGGTATGTATTCTGATATCCCGGAATTCATGGACCAGGTGTTATGGTTTTATCGATGCGGCATCAATCAGACAGGGAAAGGAACCGGCAGAGCGAAACGGGTCTATGATTTTGAAAATGACCAGTACATGATCTATACAGCCTTCCGGCAATATTACAATATCGATCTATCCACTGCGCAGCTGCACTGGTGGATATTCAAGCAGCTGTTCCTGGAACTTCCGGAGGATAGCAATATAAAAAAAGTGATGATGTATCGGTCCATCCGGATAACATCAACAATGTCTCCGGAGCAAAGGAGATACTACGCAGAAATGAAACGGATCTATGCACTTCCGAATAACAGAACTACAGAGCAGAAAGCAGCCGGTTTTGCCACTCTGCTTGCGGGAGGCATGAATATCAAAGAACCTTGATGGTTCTTTTAATTTTGAAATGAGGTGATGCGATGTCACAGGCTGATGGTAGTATTATCATCGATACCAGGATTGATGAAGCCGGTTTTTCCAAAGGACTAAACACGATGAAGACTGCTGCAGTAGCTGGTGTTGCTGCCATCACAGCGGCAATCGGTACAGCAAGTGTTGCAGTCATAAATCTTGGCTCAGAGTTTGAACAGGCAAATGCAAAGGCCAGCACACTGTTCGGTGATGCGCAGGTGGATATGACGCAGTATCAGGGAAAGATGTTGGAGCTTTCCACGAAGACCGGTCTGGCCGCTTCTGAACTTGGTAATACGATGTATGATGCTTTATCTTCAGGTATCCCTGCCAGTGATGATATGTCGGAAGCGCTGGGATTCCTGGAGAAGAATACGAAATTGGCAAAAGCCGGCTTTACCGATGTCAATACAGCCACTACAGCAACAGCCAAGGTGCTGAATGCGTATAAGATGGACGTATCAGAAACAGATAGGATCCACAAAGTATTGATGCAGACACAGAACAAGGGTATCACGACTGTAAATGAGTTGGGGTCTGTTCTGTCACAGGTCACTCCTACTGCATCGGCAATGGGTGTTTCATTCGAGCAGGTCGGTGCTGCCTTGGCAGGTATGACTGCACAGGGTACACCTACAGCTCAAGCAACTACACAGCTGAATCAGTTGATTGCAGAGCTCGGTAAGAACGGTACACAGGCCAATAAAGCTATGATGGACATGTACGAGGGCATGGGATATGGCAAGAAATCCTTTAAAGAATTGATGGATGAAGGCGTTACTCTTGTAGATATCATCGTAGATATGGAAGGATATGCAAAGGAAAATGATAAGTCACTGATCGATATGTTTGGATCTCTGGAAGCAGGGAAAGCAGCTTTATCGATGGCAGGGGATAATGCTATAACATTCACTGATAACCTTGAAGCTATGAAAACGAAAACCGATGTCGTAGGAGAAGCGTATGACAAAGTTACAGATACCTTTAAAGAGAAATCTGCCAAGGTGATAAACTCCCTAAAGAATGTCGGTATCGCAGCATATTCGAAGTTTGAGAAACCATTGAAAAAGTCTATGGATGTGGCGCAGGGAAGTGTGGATGAGTTATCCAAACAGATGAGTAATGGCAAGCTTGGAAAAAGTGTCGATAAGATTGCAGAAGCATTCGGAAAGCTCATCGAAGCAGCAGCAAAGCTGGCTGGAAAAGCCATACCGTTACTTGTGAATGGTTTCTCCTTCCTGGTTGATCATGGGAAGGAACTTACCGTAGGTCTAGCTGGCGTTACTGGAGCTATGGCTGCCATGAAGGCGGCTGATGTTGCAAAAACAACATTGCTCCCGATGGTAGACGCATTTAAGACAGCAAAACAGGCAGCATCTGATTTTGCATATGCTCAACAGGCGTCCATTGCTTTTGGGCTGGAATTTAATGATTCATTGACATTGGGGCAAGCTGCAGTAGGTTTATTGTCCGGGCAATTAGACCTTGCGACAGCTAAGCAGGCTGCGCTTAACGCTGTACAGGCTATCTCCCCTATGGGATGGCTGACCATAGGCGTAGGCGCGCTTGCGGCAGGGATAACAGCACTTTGTTTCATCATGGGAGACGAGGAATCTCAGTTTGAAAAAAATACAAAAGCCATTGAAAATGCCAAAGAGTCGTATGATGAATTAAAAGAGACTAAACAGCAGGCGATAGATGAAAGCGCAGGCGAGATATCTTATTATGCAGGATTGCGTTCTGAACTTGGACGGCTTGTAGATGCCAATGGTAAAGTAAAGACGGGATATGAAGGACGAGTTGATTTCATACTTTCCGAGCTGAATCCGGCACTTGGTACTGAGATAAAGATGGTTGATGGTGTCATACAGAAATATGATGAGGCATCACAACAATTAGACACATATCTGGAAAAAATGAAAGCCAGTGCAATCATAGAAGCTCAAGCAGAAGCGATGAAACAAGCAGAGAGCTTATATAAAACTAATCTGGAAACCATTACAGGATTCAATGAACAGATTGCTGAGAAGCAAAGTGAATTAACAGATAAAATGGCTGAGTTACGTGAGAAAGGTCTTTCAGATCATGAGATAGCAGCAAGCAATGATGTAAAGTGGTTGCAGTTGGAAGTTGATACTCTCGAAGGACAGAAAGGACAGATTCAAGAAGTACAGAATGGTATCCTTACTGATAAGGCCACTTATTATGAAAATCTTGAACTCATGCATAATGGTGATTATGAAAGTTTAAAAAAATCAATCAATCTGAGGTAGCAGAATACAACGACCAGGGAGAGCGTATCGATAAAACTTTGAAGGAACGGATCGAAATTGAGAAAGCGAACATCGAATCCTTGAATGATACGATCGATAAGACTACGGATGAAGGTCATAGAAAGCAACTTGAAACCGAAAGGAAGAATGCTCAGGAAAGACTTGATCAATTAGTAACGGAACTGAATAACCAGACGTCTACCGTGAATTTAAAATCCCCTGAATATAGTCAGGCTTACAGTAATATGGCATTGAAGGCATTGACTTCATTTAAGGGAGATACGCAGAAATACTTTGGTGTATCATCGGATAAACTGCAAAAAGTAGTGGATGGACTGAACAGCAAAGATCCAAAAGTTCAGGAACGTGCACGAAAAACAGCAGAAGGTATGCTTAAAAACTTGCGTTCGAAAAATGATGAGTATTCGATAGCTGGTGCAAATATCATTGATGGTATTTTAAATGGTACGAATTCAAAAGTAGGGAATCTGATGAGTTATATGTGGGGTGTCGGAAATGATCTGCTGTCGACCTTTAAGAAATCACTGGAAATCAAATCTCCATCTCGTAAGTTCGCTGATCTATCGAAGTTTATCCCAAGTGGTGTGGCAAAGGGTGTAAGAGATAATATCTCTGTTGCAGAACAGAGTGTTGAGGAACTTTCTGATCGCATGGTTTCGTCATTCGACAGTGATAAGATCAACGATATGATAGCTAAAGCACAAGCTGCAGTATATGGAGAGCAGGCAAAGATGGAATTTGTAGCAAGAACACAGGGAACCACTGAGATATTGAAAACTTCTATGCTAAAAGCTGACTTCTCCTCGGTCAAAGCAACACTGAAAGCGGTCATTGACAATCATGTCCACATTGGAGATAGAGAAACCGCTCATGTATTGGCTCCACTGATTAGTGAAGAAATGGCATTTCAAGGGAGGTAAGATATGCATAAGATAAACAAAAAGCCGATAGGAAGCTTCCGTGCGTCTATCGCGGCATTCGATTACCAGCCGATGCAGATGTCAAATACCTATACAGATAGCATGGTTCCTATATTGATAAAACGTGATGTGAAGCCTAAACAATACAACCTTGTAATGGATTTCATTTCCCAGCAGGACATAAGCCGTTTCCTATCCGAGGTCATTGATAGATTTGAATTGAGAATCGATGATGGATATGTGTATACATGTTATCTTGACGGTGTACCATCGGTGCAGGAGGAAGGTGTATGTAGTTTCACGCTTACTCTTTCATTGCTAGTTCTGCAGAGAGGAGAGGAACGTCGCTTCACGTTGAAAAACGGAGGTAACTACATTACGATCAAAGGGACCTATAAAGCTGGCATCCGCTATGAAATAGTCCCACATTACAACGGAGAGATCACAGTAGGAGGATATACGATACGCAATATCCATACTGGCAAGAAAATCATCCTGGATGGTGAGAGTATGCTTATAACCGAGGATGGCAAAAACAAATATTCTGATGCAATGTTTACCAAGTTTCCAAGCTTGGAACCGGGCGACCATATCATCACGGTAAGCAATACGAATGCTGATGTGGTGATGTATTACAGCCCAGTATATCTGTAGGAGGTGAGATATGTTAAGCGTCAAGACACAAGATGGATGGCTGCCTATCACGGTAGCCACGAACGCATATGTAGAAAAAGATGAAGAGGGCGAAGAAACGCTCTCTTTTGATGTTCCGCCAGATTCGGAGTTATTTATGTATTTAAAGACTGAGGCAGAAGTTAGGACAGAGGATAACCTCTATCTTATCAAGGGTGTAAATAAGCTGATCACGCAGGCCACGATTACCTGCGAACTGGATATGGATGATTGGAAGGCATCATATTATCTCAAAACAGCAGATATCGCTGCACTGCAGACAAAGACCATAGGCGATGTATTAAATTATATCAAGCCTTCAGGATGGACGGTAACAGGCGAAGAAGTCAGAACGATCAAACGTACACCGGACAAAGAAAAATGCAATGGGTATGATGTACTGATGCGCTGCAAGACTGTATATGATGTGCAGTATGATTTTGATTGTTTGAGCAAGGTTGTTACTGTAATAGACCCATACGCTTCTGCAGACACCGGATTGTATGTAACTCCAGAGTTGAACATGAAGGACCATACATATAAGGAGAGCAGCACAGAGCTTGTCACAAGGCTATACTGCTACGGTGCTGATGATTTGACGTTTGCTGATATCAATAATGGCAAACCATATATCGACCTGCAAGGCTACAAAGGCAGGCCGATAGTAAGCTCCTGGACAGACGGCCGTTATACCAATAAGGAAAGCCTACTGGCAGATGGTCAGAAGAAGCTGCAGGAGCTGGCAGCACCTGTTGGATCATACACAATCAATATGATAGACCTTGCTGCGGTGGACGATAAGTACAAAGACCTGCAGGTGAAAATCCGAGAGACAGCGCATTGTATCATTGACCCTGTAAGAGGTATTGAGATACCACACCGTATCGTAAAAACCCGTAAGTATCTGCTGGATGAAGATAAGTCGAACAACACGATCACATTGTCTAATGAGCCGCGCAAAATAACGGATATGATAAACCAGATGCAGGAAAATGTAACTGAGCTTACGCAGGATGGATATAAGAAAGAAACGACTATCCGGAATAACTCAGAAAGCATTGAACTGATTGCAAAAGGTTTAGGCGAAGCTCAGTTGAAATTGCAGGAAGACCAGATCATAGCGCTTATATCAAAGGCGATAAACAACGGTAACTCCATGCAGACCATGCAGGTGATTATAGATATTCTGGGACTAACGATAAAAAATGGTGGAATCAAAGTATACGATGGTAATAACAGCCTTGTACTCTATGTTGATCAGAATACAAAGAAATTAAATTTCTCTGGTACGATATCAGGCACGACGATAACAGGAACATTATTCGATGGTGGGACTATCAGGACAAGCGACGGGGACATAGGAGGCTGGAAAATAGATTCCAATGGATTATATAATGGTACAGTCAAAATTAAGAATAGTGGAATCACCAATATCTATACATGGGCTGACTTGTATATTATCCGTTTGATAATTATGGGCACCATAAATGCTGATGATGATATGGTCTACCACTATGATTTTAATGGAGATGGAAAAATAACACCAGCTGATTACGCTACGTTGAAGAATAGATTAAAAGCTATGTAGGAGGTGATTAAATGGATAGCATCATAATCGGAAAAATACAACAGTATGGGACGATATTAAAAAATGACAATACCGAAATCGCATATCAATATGCTGAGAACCTACAGCTGTCGGTTGAATTCACTGACA